>ERZ1370068.2129-contig-1291_pt1 | contig 79549 bp, 97 predicted proteins | sample MGYA00561227_ERZ1370068 | MGnify/ENA primary metagenome ERZ1370068 (study PRJEB38410, sample SAMEA6850437) | metagenome | study: Metagenomic assessment of the ecological functions of the soil: analysis of the soil microbiota associated with the...
GTACTTCGTTCAGTTACGTATTGCTCGACACCCGCGTAGATCAGCTTGGTCTGCTTCGCATAGGCGTACTCGACATAACCGATCGAGTTCCTGGTCTGGCCGACATTACCGGCCACGCCTTCGTTGCCACCTTGGCGCCAACGCCCGTCGGCCATTCGACCGCGGTGCCGGCACCCGCTTTCGTCTTCCACTCAGCGTTCACCTTCGACAGATAGTCCGTCCAAACAAATGTCGTTCCCGAACCATCCGAGCGGCGCACAACGGTGATCGCGTCGGCCGGCAGCTTCAACTTGGGATTAAGCTTTGCGATCGCCGGATCGTCCCACTTCTTGATCTTGCCGAGGTAGATATCGCCAAGAACTTCGCCGGAAAAAATCAACTCACCCGGCTTGATGCCTTCGAGGTTCACAACCGGCACTAGCGCGCCGATCGGCTTGTGGCCACTGCAACAGGCCCATCCTTCTCAGAGCTGCTCGGCCTTCAGCGGCATGTCGCTTGCGCCGAAGGTCACGGTCTTGGCCTGGATCTGCTTGATGCCGGCGCCGGAACCGATCGACTGATAGTTCAGACCGTTGCCGGTCTCCTTCTTGTAGGCGTCGGCCCACTTCGAATAGAGCGGGAACAGGAAGCGTCGCGCCCGCGCCAGTGATATCGGCCGCAAAGGCCGACGTCGTGACGGCGACCAGGCCGGCAGCGACGATTGTCTTGATGAAATTCATGGTTGGCCTCCATTGATGAGCGAAGCGCCGAATGCGCCCGATTGCGCTCACGCCGGTCCGTTTAGGACCGGTCGATGCCCGCTTTACGAAGGTTCCATGACAGCTGGATGACAATCTCAAGCGATTGAAATCGCTGGATTTTAGCTCGCAGCCGGAGGCTTCAGCTGGGAAAACAGGCGGTAAAAGTCGCACCCTGTTTGGGGAGGCTTTCGATCAAAGAGACGGCCGCGATGACGGTTAAGGATATGTTTAACCAGCGATAAACCGAGCCCGGTTCCACCCTGCGCACGGCTGTCGCCGACGTCCACCCGGTAGAAGCGTTCGGTGAGGCGCGGCAGGTGTTCCGGGGCGATTCCGGGACCGAAATCGCGCACCATGACCCGGAATTCCGGGCGTGCCCTCGCCTGAGGCCGGCCTGAGCTCAGCGAGACGATGACCCCTGCCGCCGGAGGCGCCGTATTTCAGCGCGTTCTCGATCAGGTTCTCGAACAGCCGCAGCAGTTCCTCGCGACGTCGCCGGCGATCGTCACCGGCGCTCTCCGGCAGCTCGATCTCGATCGCCACCCTGCGCGCTCGCGCGCCAGGGGTTCCAGCCCGTCCGCGACCTGGCGGACAATGGGCACGATATCGACCAGAGTATCGGGGCGGACATGGGCCGACAGTTCGACCCGCGACAGCGACAGCAGGTCATCGATCAGCCGCGCCATCCGCGTCGCCTGCGCGTGCATGATGGAAGGAAGCGTTCGCGCGCCCTTGGCATCGTCCCCGGCGGGCCCTGCAGCGTATCGATGAAGCCCGACGGCGGCCAGCGGCGTGCGCAATTCGTGACTGGCATTGGCGACGAAGTCGGCGCGCATTTCTCGACCCGTCGCAGGCGGCGTCTGGTCGTGGAACGTCATCAGCATGCGCCTGTCGGTACCGCCGAACAAAGTGGGCACCGGCACCGGGCTGATCATCAGTTCCATCCAGCGGTCGACCGGCACGTGGTCGAGATAGGTGGCGCGGCGCGGTTCGCTGGTCGCGATGGCCTCGCGCAGCGCGGTGATGATTTCCGGCGAGCGCAGCGCGAATTGCGCGAGTTCGTTCTTGCGCAGCGCCGGGGCCAACTGGGCGGCGGCCGCATTGAGATGAATGACGCGACCGGCACGGTCCAGCAGCACGGCCGGATCGGGCATACCGGCGACCACCGCGCTCACGGTGGCGGCTTCCACCGGGTTGATCCCGCGGACGTCCTCGCGCGGGCGACCGCATCATGCAGCCGCCACGGCACCAAAGCGGCCGCAGCGATGCAGACGAAAACGGCGACCGCGCGGATCAGCGCGAGTTCGCCGAGCGCTACGAGCACGCTGAGCGCCAAGCCCGCGGCGAGCAGAATGATGGCAGAATGCCGCAGCCGGTCCGGCCACGGCGAAAACATCCGGGAGGAACAGAATCATCTATTGCCATTGCGCGGGCTCTTCTTCCGGTTGATTTAACGCGTTTCCTTCACGCGAACCGGTGCCTGCTTCGCTTGAAAACGCTTTGGGCGTCAGGCGCCGGTGTCGCCGTGCTCGCGCACATAAACCGCCTCGTGTCTCGGCTTGCGCGTCGGCGCCAGGTGCCAAATGGCGCAGGCGCTGAGTCGCGCCCCAACGATAACCTCGAAACGTCAGCAAGATTACAGATATGACCGAAGAGCGCAATATAATAGAGCAAGCGGAACAGCAGCATGCCGCCGAGCAGATCCTCGCGGTCCATCTGCCAGAGCCCGACCAGCATCGCGGCATCGAACACCCAAGCCCGCCGGGGAATGGCTTGCGAAGCCCAACAGCGTCGCCGAGACGAAGATGACCGCGACCACGACGAAGCCGAGATTGGGTTCGTCCGGCATCAGCATCGTACATCGCCAGCGCGCAGAAGCCGAGGTCGACGATGCCGATGCAGATCTGCAGCAACGTCAGCGGCCCGCCCGCAGCGTCACGCTCCATGGTCCGCGGCCGACCGACCGCGGCTGGGTCCAGACCCAGACCACATAGGCCACCAGCGCCACGATGATCGGCGAACGCGGCCGCAGCGGTTGAGCCAGGCCGGCAGTTGATCGACCGAAGCGGCGGCTTCCGGATGCCAGGCGATGCCGATTCCGAGCACCGCGGCGTTGCCGAGCCAGAAGTCAGTCCGGCAGGGAAGCGGATCTTTGCGACGTCGATCGCGTTCAACCCCCAGGCCGAATAAATCCGATACCGCACCGCGCCGCCGGTGAAGACGCTGGCGCCGACATTGTGTCCGATCGAATAGGAGGTGAAGGCGGCGAGCGCGTTGACGCGATAGGGAACATGGCGATGACCAGTCGCGCGCACGGCAAACAGGTCGTAGAAGGTCAGGGTGAAATAACCGGCCGCCACGAACAACGCGGCAAGGGCAATTTGCCGCGGCTCGGTTAGCTCTTGATGGCTTCGATCACCTCGTTGAGGATCGATGCCCCGAAGCATGTGGTAGAGCACGTAGCACGCGATCCGCAATCGACCGTGATGCTGACCACAGCACCTAGCTTGTGCAGGACTTGCTTCTGGCGCAGAAACGAGATCGCCCTGCGTATTGCTTCCAGCATCTAGACCTCGAATGGCGATCCCGCGACGACGGCTACCGGGCGAACCCCGCCGACGCTCCGCTGTTTCCTGCCCTCTCTGGTAGCGCGTTTTGGGCCGGAGTGGAATTCGCCTGACGACGATAAAACGCGCTTCTTCAACATATTAGGGAGTACTCGTGACAGCGGGTGCACAGTTTTGCTGCATTCCCTCGCCCGCACGAGTGCACAAACAGGCCGGATTTGCTGGGTGCAGCGCACTGAAGAATCTCGGGATGCCGGCGGTGCTGCGCGACACCACCCAATCGCGCAACCACGATCCCACGGCGCAGCCGCAAAGATAGAGCGCGAACATGACCAGGACCAGGTCGAGCCAATAGCCGAAGCGGCCCGGCACAACCGCGCGTCAAGCTTGCCGCGACCAGCGCCGACGGCAGAGCACGCGGAGCCATCGCGCCATGGTTCTTCGAGACCGCCCGGGCCGCGGTGAACCACGGCGATCCAGCCCATCGCCGAGGCCGAGCAGAAGCGACGCCAGCAGCCAGCCCCAGAAGAATGTCGCCAGATAGAGCCATCGTCACTTCACCACGAAATCGATGCGGCGGTTCTGCGCCTTGCCTTCTTCGGTCTCGTTGCCGGCGAGCGGCTGGGTCGGCGCCATAGCCGACCGGCGTGAAACGGTTGGCCGGCAGCCCGGCTTTGACCAGATAGTCAGTGCACCGCCTGCGCGCGCCTTTCCGAGAGCGCCCGGTTGGCATTCTCGTCGCCGGCGCTGTCGGTATGTCCGGCGATCTCGATCGTGGCATTCGGGCAACGCAACGCCGTCTCGATCAGCCGGTCGAGCAGCCCGACGGAATCCACCGATGATATCGGCCTTGCCGGACTCAAAGCGGATCCTCGCCTTCGACAACAGCTCCGTGAACAGCTGCTGGCAGACCGTCGCATCCACCCGCGCCGCCGCCGGTCTGACCGAAATATCGGCCTTGTACTGCCAGCCTTGCGGAAAATCCTTGCCGAGCCCGGCGCGGATCTGGTTGGCGGCGGCGTCATAGAGCGCATCGCCCGACAGCTTCACTCTCACGGTCGCTGATGACGAGCGTGCCGGTCGACAGCCGCGACAGCGCGCTGAGCGCCGGCACCACCGCGGCGGCGAAATCCGGACGGCGCGCCGACGCTCGCCTTGAGATTGTCGACCACCTTTCTCCGAGAAGAATTTGCGCTCGCCGCGGCCGCCACCAGCGCGGCAGTGGACGTTGTTGTCGGGCACGTATCCGGTCAGGGTCAGCGTCATCGGCGACCGGATCCTTGTAGGCCTGGAAGACGTAGGGCGGCGCCTTGACGTCATTGGCCGGCGACCGAATAGCCCTCGGGCAGATTCTTCAGCGCCGCCGGCGATCGCCTCGCGTCCGCCGAGTTCACGCGCCATGCCGGACAGGCTGACCTTGGTATCGGTCAGCGTGATCTTGCCGTCTTTCAACTTGCCGATCTGATCGAGCAGCAGCGAGGCGCGGCATTGTCGAAACGCGGCGGCGCGCCGCGAGCACAGGTTCGTCTGATCGACCACCTCGGTACCGCCGAGACCGGCCCGCGCCGCCTCCAACAGCCTTGCCCTTGCTCGTCGGCAACGGCGGCGCTGCCTGACAGGGTCACCCTGACGACGTCGCGTTCGGCCGACCAGACGAACGGCTTGGCTTCGGGAACGAGTCTGGTGTCGTCGTTAACCAGCCGCACGCCCGGCACGGCCTCAACCGCGGCCACCGCGCTGAGACGGCCGTCTTCCGGAGAACGCGTCGGCTGCAAACGTCACGTCGCGACCGTCGACGCGCGATCCGCCTCTTGTCGAGAACAGTATCCTTGAGCGCGGCATTTGACCGCGCGGCAAGATCGGCTTCCACGGGCACGGTGCTCGTCAGGCCGCGATACCCAAAAGATGACCAGCGGAATCACGCCGGGCCACCATTTGCTACTCCACCTGAAAAGTCCGTGCATTCGGGGTCCTGCGGGTCCGGAAACAGAGAGAAAACAAACCCTTGCAGGACTGTCAAACCCGAAATGAACGGCAAAGAGCGAGGCTGTGTTGATTACTCGGCTAACAGTTTCTTCAGCGGTCGTTCGGCTAGTTTCGAACCGCAATGCAACACGCCCGCCCCATGCCCCAATGAAGCAGTTCCGAAGCACCGTTATCCGCGCCGGGCTGGAGGCGCTTTACTTCTCCGGCGCGCATGTCCTGCTGCGACCAATTTTCGCAGGCGTCGGCGCCATTTTCATGCTGCATCACGTCCGCCCGCGCGCCGCGACGCCGCGTTCCAGCCGAACCATCATCTCGAGGTCGAACCGGAATTCCTGCGTGCGATGCTGTCGCATCTTCGCGCCCTCGACGTCGACATCGTCACCATGGACGAGGTGCATGCAGCGGCTGCTCGAGCGCAATTTCGCGCGCCGCTTTGCGTGCTTCACCTTCGACGACGGCTATCGCGACAACCGCGACTTACGCGCTGCCGGTGATGCGCGAATTCGACGCCCCGTTCACGGTCTATGTCGCCAGCGACTTTCGCCGAAGGCACGGCGGCGGCTGTGGTGGATCGCGCTGGAGACGGTGATCGCCAAGGCAGCCGCCGATCGAAGTTCCGATCGGCGGCATCGTGACGCGGCTCGACACCTCCACGCCGTCGGCCAAGCAGGCCGCCTTCGACAGGATGCATGACTGGCTCCGCTCGCTGCCGGGTGAGCACGACGTGCAGCGCGAAATTTCCGCGCTATGCACGCGCCATGGCGTCGAGGAAGCCACGATCTCGCGTCAGTTCTGTCATGTCCTGGGACGAGTTGAAGCCATTCGCTGACGATCCGCTGGTCACGATCGGCGCGCACACCATCACCCATTGCAATCTCGCCAGGCAGTCCGAGGCCAGTGGCCGCGTTCGAGATGCGCGACCAGCCGCGCGCGGATCGAGCACGCGCTGCGGCGGCCGATGCTGCATCTCGCCTATCCCTATGGCGACCGGATCGCCGCGGGCGTCGCGCGAATTCACGCTCGCCAAGGCGGCCGGATTCAAGACCGCGGTGACGACGCGGCCGGGCATGATCTTTCCGAAAGCGCCGGATACCTGACCGCGCTGCAGCGGGTTTCACTCAACGGCAACTATCAGGACGAACGCATCCTCCCCGTTTTGACCTCCGGCGCGGCCACCGCGGTGTGGAACGGCTTTCGGCGGATTGACGCGGCGCGACGGGCTGCGGCGGTTTCGAAGCCGGCTAAACGACAAGCAGCAGGCCTGACGCACCAGCAGGATCGCCAGGATGGCGCGCGCCGCCGCTTCGCTGACGTTCGAGCGTCGGTGTGCTGTGCAGCAGAAAGATCGCGAGCACCGGAACGCCAGGCAGGCCGCCAGGATCGGAGTGAAGCTCCTCTTTTCACTCTGAACGTTCGTGCGCAATGCCCAAAGCGCGGCTGACCGAACCGAGGGCGGTCTCGGCGAAACCAGCATAACGCCCGAGGAACACAGCCACGCTGAGCCCGCAGAAGGAGGAAGCAAGGCCGCTGATCTCGCCGCCTTTCTCCGAGCTGACCTTGATCCGAACGGTGGCTCGCAGACGACGGGGCTAGTCGGAGACGGAAGTTGCTTCCTGCGGCGGCGGCGCGTTTGCGCCCGCAGTCGTCCGCTGCAGCATCGTGGCGGCCAGAATATGGAGCAGGAGAAATGCGACCGCGATCGTCGCGATCAACGCACCCTCGCTGAGGGAAGGAAACTGAGCCGTCGATCGTGCTCGTGCCTGCGGCGGCCTTTATCGGCGGACATTCGCGCCGCCTCCAGACCGTGCTTGCGGAACCTGAGTTTCGCCGTCCCACGGCGAGGCCATGAGGTGCCGATACTGCCGCCTGAGGCGCCGTGCCTGCAGCCGCCGTGACCTGTGCAATGAGATGACGATGGAGATGACGATGGAGCCAAAAGCCCATGAGCATCGTCCTTAGGGTACAGACATCCGCTGATCGTCGATATCGCGATGCGGGAAGCGGGATTCGATTGCTGAACTTCGGCACAATATCCTCCGTGAGCGTGACACGCCGGCGCCTTCTTGGCTGTTCGACGATGCGGGAGGATGCGGTTATTCGTGGCGTCACGCTTGGGCTGCGGCCTTTATTTGTCCTTGTCATTTGCTTGCGATTTTCTCGCCTCGCCGACAGGCTCATGTTGCCCCTCGGCGAGGAACCCAACCGAACAGCGCCAAGAGTCGGACGACGGCTGCGCAAGTCATGGGGCGATATCCCTTCCTTGACTCGCCCGCCCCGCGCGCCCAGAAATTTCTGGCCAACGCTACTGGAGGAATCCATGTTCAAGGATCTGTTTTCGCTGAAGGGCCGCGTCGCGCTGGTGACGGGCGGATCGCGCGGCATCGGCAGAGATGATCGCGGCCGGCTTCCTCGCGCAAGGCGCGGCGAAGGTCTACATCACCGCGCGCAAGGCCGGGCCGTGCGAAGCGACCGCGAAAGAGCTGACGGCCGAATATGGCGGCGAATGCATCGCGCTGCCGATCGATATTTCGACGGTGGCGGGCTGCGAAAAGCTGGCCGGCGAAATGATCAAGATGGAACCGAAGCTGGATATCCTCGTCAACAATGCTGGCGCAGCCTGGGGCGCGGAGTTCGACGAATTTCCGGAAAGCGGCTGGGACAAGGTCATGGACCTCAACGTCAAGTCGCTGTTCTTCCTGACCAAAGCCCTGGCAAAACCGCTGCGCGCGGCAGCGATCGCACGAACGGCCCGCCAAGGTCATCAACATCGCCTCGGTCGACGGCATCTTCGTCAACCCGGCGGAGACCTATTCCTACGCCGCGAGCAAAGCCGCGGTGATCCATCTGACGCGGCGCATGGCAACGAAACTCGTCAAGGACACATATCAACGTCACCGCCATCGCACCCGGCGCATTCAAGTCGGACATGAACCGGGCCGCGCGCGACCACGCGGATGAGGTCGCAAAACGCATTCCGGCGTGGCGCATCGGAACCGATGAAGATATGGCGGGGTCGCGATCTATCTCGCCTCGCGTGCCGGCGATTATGTGGTCGGCAACACGATCGCCGTCGACGGCGGCGTCGTATACGCGAGCGCGGGAGTGAAATTGCGGGGTAGATCACCCGTCGCCATACCCGCGAATGCAGCGATCAAGTGCGACGGCTGGAATAATCCGGTGCCGCCTCGAAGGTGGGCTCCCTCACCCGCTCTTGCGGAGTAGGGATCAGATGAGGGACCTCTCCGAGAATTCGGGATCTGAGTATGCGGTGGGACCTCACCCGCCGCTACGCGCCGACCTCTCCCCGCAGTCCGACCGCTTGCGGGGAGAGGCAAGTGCTCAAGTTTCAATCTTCACATACTCGAAATCGCCGCGGCTTGGTTGTCGATCCCAACCTTGGGCGGCGAGATCCACGACGCGAACTGGCCGATTTCGGTCACCGGCTTCATCAATGAGGCGATGAAGTCGCCGTCTTCGGATGACGGCAACCAATCGCCCTTGCGCCTGTTCCAGGTGGCGTCGTCGATCAGCACGCCGTCGGGCGTCGCATGGACGTCCCTTGAACTCGCCGATCTGGCGGTGGAAGGCGACGTTCGGCAGCGTCAGCTTGAAGTCGATAGCCGGCGAGTCGTGATGATCTTGTTCCAGCGCAGCATGCCCTTGACGCAGTCCTGCGTGTAGTCGTCGCGCAGCCGCATGTTGAGCGCGGTCAGCGCCGGCTCGTCGACGCGCTTGATCTCGCCGTTCACCAGCTTGAGCACCGGATAGGTCGCGTTCTGCAGCCGGTGATCGTCGTCGATCTGGGTTTCCTTGTAGCGGCCCTTGATGCCGGCATTGAAAGCGTTCGCCGCATTGGTCGAGACCTCCGAGCCGAACAGGTCGAGCGACAGCGAATAATGCAGGTTCAGCTTCTTCTGGATGGTCGGCAGGTCGATCACGCCGAGCGACCGCACCTTGGCGATATCGGTGGGATCGCTGATGCCGGCCGCTTTCATCGCCTCGCAGGTGCGCTGCACGACGCGGCTGATGCCGGTCTCGCCGACAAACATGTGGTGCGCCTCTTCGGTCAGCATGAAGCGGCAGGTGCGCGACAGCGGATCGAAGCCGGACTGCGCGAGCGAGTGCAGCTGCATCTTGCCGTCGCGGTCGGTGAAATAGGTGAACATGAAGAACGACAGCCAGTCCGGCGTCGCCTCGTTGAAAGCGCCGAGCATGCGCGGGCTATCGGCGTCGCCGGAGCGGCGGCGCAGCAAATCGTCGGCCTCCTCGCGGCCGTCGCGGCCGAAATATTTCTGCAGGAGATAGACCATCGCCCAGAGATGGCGGCCCTCCTCGACATTGACCTGAAACAGGTTGCGCAGATCGTAGAGCGAGGGGGCGGTCTTGCCGAGATGGCGCTGCTGCTCGACCGAGGCCGGCTCGGTGTCGCCCTGGATCACGATCAGGCGGCGCAGCGTGGCGCGATGCTCGCCCGGCACTTCCTGCCACGCGGGCTGGCCATAATTCTCGCCGAACGGGATGACGCGATTCTCTTCCTGCGGCGCCAGCAAGATGCCCCAGCGATATTCCGGCATCTTGACGTAATCGAACTTGGCCCAGCCGCGCGGGTCGACCGAATAGGCGGTGCGCAAATAGACGAGCGACTGCTGAAAGCCCTCCGGCCCCATGTCGCTCCACCAATCCATGTAACCGGGATGCCAGCCCTCCAGCGCTTTAAGCACCTGGCGATCCTCGGACAGATTCACGTTGTTCGGAATCTTGGTCGAGTAATCGACGTTCATGATGTTTACGTTCATGGCCGTGCTCCTTGCTGCTGCGCATGGACACGATCAAACCCGCGTCATATCGAACTGCGCCTTCTGGCCGGTGCCGTAGCGACGCAGCGCTCCGTCTTCACCGACCGCGTTGGGGCGCTGGAAGATCCAGTTCTGCCACGCGGTCAGGCGCGAGAAGATCTTCGATTCCATGGTCTCGGGGCCGACGAAGCGCAGATTGGCTTCCATGCCGGTGAGAGCCGTCGGGCGAGAAGCTCGTGCGTTCCTCCAGGAACACCCGCACCTCGTCGTCCCAGTCGATATCGTCGAGCGCGAAGGTGACGAGGCCGAGCTCTTCGGCCTCCTCCGCATCGAGCGCTTTGCCGATCGTGCCTCGCGCGCGCTCCAGGTCGGACGGATCGGCCTGGAAGCGCGACTCCAGCCGCGTCAGCCCATGGCTCATCGGATAGGCGCCGAAGTTCGTCGCGGTGAGCTGGATCGCCGGCGGCGCGGCGGTTGTCGCCCTGCCGCGAGCCGATCAGCATGTAGGAGCGGTCGGCGGCGAACACGAGTTCAGCGAGCGTGCCGGCGAAGCAGGAGCCGGGCTCGACCAGCGTCACCAGCGTGCGCGAGGTGACGTCGATGCGCTTCAACACACGCTTCCAGTAGTGCCTGATCTCGTTGACCAGCCAATGCGCCTTGTTTGGCTCGAGGAAGGCGTCGCAGGCGACGACATTGGCGGGATCGCCGTGCGACTTGAACACCAGCATCGCGATTTCGAGTTCGTTGATGCGCAAATGCAGGATCGCGTCGTCGAGCTCGCGCGCCACCTGCAGCGGCCAGAACGATGCGCCTTGCGCGATCAGGCCGTCGACGTCGGCCGGCGGCGGTACTTCCGGCGCCTTGATGGAGATGGTTGCGATACGCTCGGCTGCTGGTCGATATCGACGCTGACAAAGCCGTAGCGGATGCTGTTTTCGTCGATGGTGCGGTTGAGCGGCGTCAGCGTGATGCCGTTGCCGCTGCCGTTGCGCTTCGATTTTGCCGTGAATTCTTTTGCCCGCTCGGCAAGCTTCGCTTCCAGCTTGCTGTTCGGCGCGATTTCGTCGACCAGCCGCCATGCGACGGCGCGCTTGCCCTTGATGCCTTCCTCGATGGTGCAGAAGAAATCGGCATGGTCGCGACGCACCTTGCGCTTGTCGACGACGCGCGTCAGCCGCCGGTGCCCCGGCAGCACCGCGAGCAACGGCACTTCCGGCAGCGCGACGGCCGCCGCGCCGTCGTCGGCGAGGATGATGTGATCGGTCGCGAGCGCCAGTTCATAACCGCCGCCGGCGGCGGTGCCGTTGACCGACGGTGATGAAACGCTGGCCGGAATTTTCGGATGAATCTTCCAGCCCGTTGCGGGTCTCGTTGGTGAACTTGCAGAAGTTGACCTTGTGCGCATGCGTCGAGCCCGCCAGCATGCGGATATTGGCGCCGGCGCAGAACACACGGTTCTTGCCCGAACGGATCACCACCACCTTCACTTCCGGATGTTCGAAGCGCAGCCGCTGCACGGCATCGGCGAGTTCGATGTCGACGCCGAGATCGTAGGAATTAAGCTTGAGCTGATAGCCCTCGAACAGCCCGGCATTCTCATCGACGTCCATGGTCAGCGTCGCGACGTCACCTGCGACATCGAGCTTCCAGTGCCGGTAGCGCGACGGATCGGTCTGAAAATCGATGTACTTCGCGCCGCTGGCGAGGACGCGATCTTCACCGGGCTTGTCGCCAGCCATTGGGCCACCCTTGGGCGTTACTTGGTTGATTGGACATGCACAATAATGCATGTTTTTGAACTGGTCCAGCTTAAAACGCCGGAATATGCATTTTTGTTTCATGTTCGCAGAAAATCACCCAGTCGGGCCAATGGCCTAGGCGGCCTACGCCCGCGCGGGCCCTATCGGCCCGCAACGCGGCCGCTCGGCGAAATCCGCGATTGCCGTCGAGCGTCGCTTCCGGCGCTTCCCGATGCGGAGAATGTCCCGCTCCGGGATGACGGTCACATCGACCGGGCAGTAGCACATTCCTCCTGCGCGATCTCGACCTGCCGCATCGTTCCGTACTGGTCGTCCGCACCCTGCAGTATCGCCACCGGCACGCGGATATAGGCGAGGTAATCGGAAATATCCCAGTCGCGGAATTTCGGATCGAGCCAGGCGCCGTTCCAGCCGTAGAAGGCGTTGTCGACGTCCTTGTGCCAGCGCGCGAGTTTTGCCTTCAGCTCGGTGGTCTCATAGCCGTCTTGATCTCGGCGATGGACTCCACCGAGATGTCCTCGACGATGAAATGCGGCGCGATCAGCGCGATGCCCTTCGACGCGATGATCCTGATGGCTGCCGGCATAGATCGCCGCGATCGAGGCGCCGTCGGAATGCCCGAGCAGCAGCCCGCGGCGGAAGCCGATTCCATCGAGCAGTTTCGGCAACACCTCGAGCGCCTCGATGTGCATGTAGTCGAGCGGCCGCGGCAATTTCACCGGCGTCGAAGCGCCGTAGCCCGCGCGGGAATAGACGAATACACCGGCGCCGGTCGCGGCCTGCAAGCTTGTCCGGAAAATCGCCCCACAGGCCGGCCGAGCCGAGGCCTTCATGCAGCATGACGATGGTCGGCGCGTTGCTCGGGCGACGGACCGATCATGCGGTATTCGAGATCGGAGGTGCCGATCGGTGAGGAAGCGTTCGTGAGGGGTCATGCTGACTCTGCTTGGTCATGTCCGGGCTAGTCCTGGATCAGTTCTCCGGCCTCGCATGCAGGCGTGGATGGCCGCGTCCCGGACCGCGACCGATTAGTGTTCCCGCAACTTGAAACGCTGGATCTTCCCGGTCGCGGTCTTCGGCAAGGACTCCACCACGTCGATCCAGCGCGGATATTTCCACGGGCCGATCTTCTGCTTGACGTGCTCCTTCAGCGCTTCGTGCAGCCCGTCGGTCTTGGCAGCCGGCGCGCAGCACCACGAAGGCCTTTCGGCTTCAAGAGGCCTTCCGGATCGGCTTCGGGCACCACGGCGGCTTCCAGCACCGCCGGGTGGGTGATCAGCGCGCTCTCGACCTCGAACGGCGATACCCAGATGCCGGAGACCTTGAACATGTCGTCGCGAGCGGCCGCAGAAGGTGTAGCGACCGTCGGCGTCGCGGACGTATTTGTCGCCGGTGCGGGTCCAGTGGCCCTCAAACGTTTGCCGGCTCTTGCTGCGCTGGTTCCAGTAGCCCTCGCCGGCCGAGGGCGCATCGACCAGCAGTTCGCCGACCTCGCCGTCGGCTACGTCGGCGCCGGATTCGTTGACCAGCCGCACCTTGTAGCCCGGCACCGGACGGCCGGAGGAGCCGTATTTGATATCGCCGGGCGCGTTCGACAGGAAGATGTGCAGCAGTTCGGTCGAGCCGACGCCGTCGAGGATGTCGACGCCGAAGCGCGCCTTCCAGGCGTTGCCGACCGATTCCGGCAGCGCCTCGCCGGCGGAGGTGCAGATGCGCAGGCGCGTTGCCGGCGCGCTCGTTCTTCAGCGCCTCGTCGTTGAGCATCGCCGCGAACAGCGTCGGCACGCCGAAGAAGATGCGTCGGATTGTATTTGTTCATCAGCGCGAACATCGCCGCCGGCGTCGGACGCTCGGAATTGAGCACCGTGGTGGCGCCGACCGACATCGGAAAGGTCAGCGCATTGCCGAGCGCCGTAGGCGAAGAACAGCTTTGCCGCCGAGAGACCGACGTCGTCCTCGCGAATGCCGAGCACCTGTCTTGGCATAGGTCTCTGCGGTCGCGGCGAGATTGGAATGCAGGTGCCGCACGCCCTTGGGCATGCCGGTCGAGCCCGACGAATAGAGCCAGAACGCCGGCTCGTCGGCATGGGTCGCGGCGGTCGTAAATGAATCGCTCTCGCGCGCGAGCTCGTCGGAGAGTCTCTTGTGGCCGTGCGCGTCGTTGCCGGAGACGACGACATGCTCGAGGTCGGGCATCCGCCCGACCATGTCCTTGACCACGGGCAGCAGCGCCTCGGAGATGAACAGCACGCGCGCGCGGCAATCCGCCAGCACGTAGGCATATTGATCCGAGGTCAGAGCGTGTTGAGCGGCACCGGCACCATGCCGGCGCGGATCGCGCCGAAGAACACCGCCGGAAAATCCGACGCGTGTCGAGCATGATCATCGCGACGCGCTCTTCGCGGCGGACGCCGAGCCGGCGCAGCATGTTGGCGAGCGCGGCGGCTCTGCTTCTGCAGATCGCCATAGGTGAGTTCGGAGACGGTATCGGTGAAGGCGAGTTTGCGCCGCGGCCCTCGTCGATATTGCGGTCGAGCAGCCAGGTCACCGCGTTGTAGGAACCGCTCATACCGCTCCCGAGCCCAAGCCTGCCACGACGCTTCTCCCCGATTTTAAGAATTATAATTCATAGAAAGCCACCAGCTGCGCTTGCTGTCAATCCTCGTCGGCATTATCGTTTCCTGAAGCCGCATCGCTGTCAGTCGACGAGGGATATGACCGAGAAGCGCGATCCCGAAACCGGCTTTCTCGAACAGCTCGGCCAGCGCGTCCGCACCATGCGCGCGCTTGCGCGGCATGTCGCGAAAGGTGCTCGCAAAGGTTTCCGGCATTTCCGAACGCTACATCGCGCAGCTCGAAAGCGGCAAAGGCAACGTCTCGATCGTGCTGCTGCGGCGGGTGTCGAACGCGATGGGCGCGCATCTCGAAGATCTCATTCCCGCCACCGAGCCGGCGCCGGACTGGGCCGTGATCCGCGATCTCCTGCGCAAGGCAACGCCGGACCAGATCGCGCAGGCCAGAGGACATGCTCGCCGGCGGCGGCGCATCGGCGCATCGGCGGCATTCGTTCTCCGGCATCGCCCTGATCCGGCCTGCGCGGCGCCGGCAAATCCACGCTCGGCAAGATGCTGGCGAAGAAAATCGGCTGGAAATTCGTCGAGCTGAACAAGGAGATCGAGGCGCAGAACGGATTATCCGTCGCCGAGATCATCGCGCTCTACGGCCAGGAAGGCTTTCGCCGCATGGAGCAGGCCGCGCTCGACGCAATTGCTGGCGCGGAAAGAGCTGATGGTGCTGGCGACCGGCGGCGGCATCGTCTCCGAGCCGCTGACCTTCGACCTGATCCTGTCGTCGTTCTACACCATCTGGCTCAAGGCCGAGCCGGAAGAGCACATGGCGCGCGTGCGCCGCCAGGGCGATCTGCGCCCGATGGCCGACGACCGCTCGGCGATGGCGGAGTTGCGCAATATCCTGGTCAGCCGCAGGCCGCTGTACGCCGCGCCTCGGCCGTGGTCGATACGGGCTTTCCGTCGATGCCGCGGCCGCGCTGACTGATCGGTGGCCGGTGCTGCGCGCACTACGCACGCGTTCCGGGCTGCGCAGCGCGGCGCCCCTGATCATTTCGGCGCAGCGCCATCCGCAAACGTCTGATTTTCGGCTGTGACGTGGCGCCCAGAGATTGCGATCGCGGACGAGTGCCACCGTTAACCACCGCAGCAGTTCCATGCGAGCATCTGCTGCAATACACCCTCTAATAGTGCTACCAATCCCGTAGTATTACCAAACCGTTAAAGGAACGGGAGACGGATCATGTTGGAGCGGCGTCAACAGCCCGGGAACCGGCGGTCTACTACGGTGGAATGGTCGCGTTCAATGACCGCAACTCGACCATCGCCTGCCGTCGTGCGCAATTTCAGCATGATCGGGGCAGATCGAGATTTGAGGCGCCGGCAACCTTGTCCCAGACGGGTGGATTTCGACAACGAAAGCAAGGGCATCTCCGTCATGCGCGCCTGGTCTGGCGCGACCGTGACGCGGCAGGGCTGGTGTTCGCCAACGGGCGCGAGGCAGGCGACGTCATTCCGCTGGCCTGGGCACAGAAGCTGCGCGAGACCAACGGAACTGGAAACCCGGGTCGGCGCCTCGATCAGCTTCTGTCCGAGCATTGCAGATCGTATGAGCACGGTTGAAGGCGAAGACGCTGCCACCTTTGCCGCTGCCCCGCCGCCGAAGGCTCCGGCGTCGCGCATGCGTGCGATACTGCTGGCCGTGTTCACCGGGCAGTGACATCGATCGGGCGTCGCGATCTCTCGCCAGCCTGTCGGTCGCGGGCACCCTTCGCTAGCCTCGGTCACGCCGCCAGATCGTCAGAAAGTTCGAGGCGATCGCCGCAGCGCCCAGCGCTTGCGCGGGTCCATGGCGCAGCCGTGGTTTCTGGCTCACACCGGCACATCGATCTGACCGACCAGCTTCGCGGCGTCGCGCAGGCGGGGCAGGAAGCGCTCCACCATCTCGGCGGCTTGAACACCCGATCGACATGCGCGCCCATGTTGATGGCGGCGACGATTACGCCGTCGTAACGGCGGACCGGCACGGAGATCGAGCGGAATCCCGGCTCGGCCTCGCGATCGACCAGCGAATAGCCCTGCGCGCGATCGGCGATGATCGCCTTCAACAGCAGTTTCTGTCGGTCACCGTGAACGGCGTCAGCGGCGCGAGATCCATCGCGTCGAGCGCTTGCGCCAGTTCGGCGTCGTGGCAGCCGCGACAGCAGACACGGCCGACCGAGGTGCAGAACGCCGGCAGCCGGTAGCCGATGTCGATGCCTGCGGAAAATATCCGCGTCGGGCTGGCGCGGGCGATGAAGACGACGTCGTTGCCATCGAGGATCGCCATCGACTGAATTTCCTGCGCCTCGCCCGACAGCCGGTCGAGCACGGGCTGCAGCACCGAGACGACATGGTTGGAGGCGAGATAGCTGGAGGCCAGCACCAGCACGCGCGGCGTCAGGCGGAACAGCTTGCCGTCGGTGGCGACGAAGCCGGCGCGCTCGAGCGTGAAGAGGATCCGCCGCGCGGTGGCGCGCGGCAGGTCGGCGGCCTTGGCGAGGTCGCTCAGCGTCATCGGCTGCTCGGCTGCCGCCGAACACCTCCAGCACGCGCAGGCCGCGGTCGAGGCTTTCGATGAAATCGGTCTCGCGCCGCGGTTGTCTGCGTCGCCCTGCGCGCTTAAGCTTCGGCATCGCTGCCTCCAAAATCCGCTTGCCTAACGCCAAGCCTACGTTAAAATCGCACAGAAGTTCAATAGGCGAACAAACCTTCGATATACGGAGATCCTCGCCATGATGAGCCAGGAAGCGAACGACCTGATCACCCGCACCGGCCGCAAGGACCCCTGCGGCAAGCTGATGCGGATGTACTGGCAGCCGGCGGCGCTGGTCGGACGAGTTGCAAGGGCCGCGGCCGGTGCGGCCGGTCAAACTGCTCGGCGAGAACCTCGTGCTGTTTCGCGACGAGGAAGGCCGCTACGGCCTGATCGACCGCCACTGCGCGCATCGCGGCGCCGACCTCGCCTTCGGCCGTCTGGAAAACGGCGGGCTGCGCTGTGCCTTCCATGGCTGGCTGTTCGACGTATCCGGCCAATGCCTGGAAACGCCCGCCGAGCCGAAGGACTCGAACGCTGTGCCAGGGCATCAGGCAGCGCTCCTATCCCGTGGTCGAGAAGAGCGGCATCCTCTGGGCTTATCTCGGCGAAGGCGAGCCGCCGGCGTTTCCGGAGATCGACTGTTTCGTCGCGCCCGACAGCCATACCTTTGCGTTCAAGGGCCACATCAACTGCAACTGGCTGCAGGCGCTCGAAGTCGGCATCGATCCGGCGCACGCCTCGTTCCTGCATCGCTTCTTCGAGGACGAGGATACGTCCACTGCCTACGGCAAGCAGTTCCGCGGCGCCTCCGCCGGACAGCGACATGCCGATGACGAAGATTCTGCGCGAATACGACAACCCGATCATCAATGTCGAGCACACCGAATACGGCCTGCGCCTGATCGCGCTGCGCGAGATCGACGAGGAGCGGACGCATGTGCGGGTCACCAATCAGCTTTTCCCGCACGGCTTCGTCATTCCGATGAGCACGGAGATGACGATCACGCAGTGGCACGTGCCGGTCGATGACGAGAACTGCTACTGGTATGCGATCTTCACTCAGCTATTCGGCGCCGGTCGACAAGAAGAAGATGCGCGACCAGCGGCTCGAATTGTACGAGCTGCCGGATTACAAATCGCGCAAGAACAAGAGCAACGATTACGGCTTCGATCCGCACGAACAGGCGACCGAGACCTATACCGGCATGGGGGCCGACATCAACGTCCACGACCAGTGGGCGGTGGAATCGATGGGCGCGATCCAGGACCGCACCAACGAGCATCTCGGCACCTCGGACAAGGCGATCGTGCAGTATCGCCGCCTGCTGCGGCAGGAGATCGAGAAAGGTCGCCGGCGGCGAGAAGCCGTTCATGTTCCTCGACGCCGCGCATGCGCGCAGCATCCAGGGCCCGGCGCACCATGGACGGCATCGGGCCGACGCGCGGCTGGGAAATCTACTGGATGGAAGTCGACGTGAAACGCCGCCGCGGCGCCGTGGGCCGCGCCGGTGCCGAGCGAGATCGCCGGCAAGATCCGGCATTTGTCGGCGGCGGAGTGATGGTTCTTGCACCGTCATTCCGGGACGATGCGAAGCATCGAACTCACGATGCTGCAATTGCGCACCGATGGATCTGCTTCGGCTGCGCTCGCAATGACGGCACCATCCCGGAATGCATGGACTAGCTGAGGGAATGACGCGTTGAGTTTCGTCGAACGTCACGGTCTCTGGTCTGAAAGAGCAGCAGGAGGCCGCCAGCCGCCTGCGCAAGATCGTCGAAGAGCAGAAACTCGAAGTCATCAGGCTGTCGTTCCCCGACCAGCACGGCATCCTGCGCGGCAAGACGCTGGTGGCGAGCGAAGCGCTGGCGCTCGCTCGAAAGCGGCTGCTCCATCACCACCACGATGCTGGCCAAGGACACCTCGCACAAGACGGTGTTTCCGGTGTTCACGTCCGGCGGCGGCTTTGGCATGAAGGAGATGGAAGGCGCCGCCGACGTGCTGATGGTGGCGGATCCGACGACGTTCCGCGTGCTGCCATGGGCGCCGCACCACAGGCTGGCTGCTGTGCGACCTCTATTTCAGCGACGGCCGCCCGGTGCCGTTCGCGACGCGGCATCTCTATCGCTCGGTGCTCGATCAAGCTGGGCAAGCGCGGCTACGATTTCGTCGCCGGGCTCGAAGTCGAATTCCACCTCTTCAAGCTCGAAGACGCGCATATGGCGCCGGAGGATGCCGGCCAGCCCGGACGCCCGCCCTCCGTCAGCCTGCTGTCGCACGGCTATCAATATCTGACCGAGCAGCGCTACGACCAGATGGAGCCGGCGCTGGAAATCATCCGCCGCGACGTGCTGGCGCTCGGCCTGCCGCTTGCGGTCGGTCGAGGTCGAGTTCGGCCCGAGCCAGTGCGAATTCACCTTCCAGCCGACCGAAAGGTCTCACGCCCGCCGACAACATGGTGCTGTTTCGCTGCGCCGTGAAACAGATCGCCCGCCGCCACGGCTATCACGCCACCTTCATGTGCCGGCCGAAATTGCCGAACGTGTTCGCGTCCGGCTGGCATCTGCATCAATCGATCGTCTCGCGCGACAGCGGCGAGAACGCCTTCATGGCGCAGGATGGCGGCGAGGCGCTGAGCCCGTTCGGCCGTTGCTATCTCGCAGGACTGCTGGAGCACGCCCGCGCCTCGACCGTGTTCACGACGCCGACCATCAACGGCTACAAGCGCTACCGCTCCTACTCGCTGGCGCCGGACCGCGCGATCTGGGGCCGCGACAACCGCGGCGTCATGATCCGCGTGCTCGGCGGCCCCGGCGATCAGCGCGACGCGCCTGGAAAACCGGATCGGCGAGCCCGCCGCCAATCCCGTATCTCTACATGGCCTCGCAGATTCTCTCGGGGCTTGACGGCGTCGACCGCAAGCTCGATCCCGGGCCCGTCGGCGGATACGCCGTACGAGACCAAGGCGCGCGCTGCTGCCGAAGAGCCTGCGCGAGGCGGTGTTCGCGCTGCAGGACGATCCGTTCTTCCGGCAGGCGCTGGGCGCGGAGTTCGTCGATTACTACGTCCACATCAAGAACGCCGAGATCGAGCGGTTTCAGGCCGAGGTGTCGGACTGGGAGCATCGCGAATATTTCGAGATGTTTTGAGAGTGCGTGGGCAGTGGTCTCCACCGTCGTCGCACTGGCGCGAGTGCCCGGCATCATCCACGGTCTGTGAGCTAGCGACCGAATAGCTAGCTGAGCGTGGATGCTGCGCGCGTCAATGCCTGCGGCATCGAGCAAACGATACCGCCGTCATTCCGGATGGTCCGAAGGACGGACCTCAGGCAATCGGGTCGAGATCCGGGTTGCGCTACGCGCGCCCCGGAATGACGGTCAGCCTCAAATCCCCAGATACCGGTGCTGCAGATCCGGCTCCGCGATCAGCTGCCCGCTCGTCCCGCTCCACACCGTCCGCCCGCGCTCGATGATGTAGTGGCGGTCGGCGATGCGGGAGAGGTTGGCGACGTTCTTGTCGATCACCAGCACCGATTGGCCGCGGCGCTTTCAGCATCGACAGGCAGTTCCAGATTTCCTCGCGGATCAGCGGCGCGAGGCCTTCGGTGGCTTCGTCGAGGATCAGCAGCCGCGGATTGGTCATCAGCGCGCGGCCGATCGCCAGCATCTGCTGCTCGCCGCCGGACAGCGTGACGCCCATGTTGCTGCCGCGCTCGGCGAGCCGCGGAAACAGCGCGTGGATTTTGTCGATGGTCCAGGGATCGGGACTGCCGAGGCGGTTGCCGGAGGCGGCGACGAGATTTTCGTACACCGTCAGGTTGGGAAAGATCTGGCGGCCTTCCGGCACCAGGCCGATGCCGAGCTTGCGCAATCTGGTACGACGGCAGAGCTGCGCACCTCCTGCCCGCGAAGCGGATCGTGCCTGCGCGCGCCGGCGTCAGGCCCATGATGGAGCGGATGGTCGTGGTCTTGCCCATGCCGTTGCGGCCCATCAGGGCGACCATCTCGCCGGATCGGACCTACAGCGACAGGCCGAACAGCACCTGGCTCAGGCCGTAGCAGGTCTCGATGCCATCGACTTCGAGCAGGGTGTCAGCCGTGCGTTCAGCCATGGCTGATCACCGCATGCTGGTCGCCGAGATAGGCGCGCTTGACTTCCTCGTTGTTCGCGGATCGCCGTCGGGCATCGCCGGACGCGATGACGCGGCCATAGACCAGCACGGTGATGCGGTCGGCGAGCGCGAACACCGCTTCCATGTCGTGCTCGACCAGCACGATGGTGACTTCCTTCCGCAGTTCCTGCAGCAGCTCCACCATGCGCGCGGATTCCGGTGACGCCGAGCCCGGCCATCGGCTCGTCGAGCAGCAGCAATTGCGGCTTGGTCGCGAGCGCCACCGCCAGCTCGAGCTCGCGCTGCTCGCCATGGCTCAATTCGGACACCAGCGACGTCGGCGCGTTGGTCGAGCCCGACCCGTCGTCAGCGCCGCCTGCGCCGCGTCGCGGAGGCGGCTTCTCCTTGCGGGCATTGCCCCAGAAGCGGAACGAGTGGCCGTCATGGGCCTGCGCCGCCAGCGCGACATTGTCGCACGCGGTGAAATCCGGCAGCAGCGAGGTGATCTGGAACGAGCGCGCCAGCCCGAGCCGCGCTGCGCCGATAGGCCGGCAGCCGGGTGATGTCGCTGCCCGGCAAAATGAATGGTGCCGGAATTCGGCATCAACTGTCCGGTGAGCTGGCTGATCAGCGTGGTCTTGCCGGCGCCGTTCGGCCCGATGATCGCGTGCAATTCGCCCGGCGCGACGTCCAGCGACAGATTGTCGGTGGCGAGGATGCCGCCGAACCGCCGGACCAGATTTTCAACGCGGAGCAAGGGATCAGCCACGGCTCAGCCTCCCGAGCAGCCCCATGATGCCGCCGCGCGCGAACAGCACGATCAGCAGCAGCAGCGGGCCCATGATCAGCGCCCAGTATTCGGTGAACTGCGACAAGACCTCTTCCAGCAGCAGAAAGACGATCGTGCCGATCACCGGGACCGAACAGCGAGCCCATGCCGCCGAGGATCACCATCACCATGAGGTCGCCGGAGCGGGTCCAGTACATCACGGCCGGGCTGACGAAGTCGGTGTTGTTGGCGAGCAGCGCGCCGGCGAGGCCGCAGATGGTGCCGGCGATGACGAAGCAGACCAGCCGGTAGCGGTTGGCGTGAAAGCCGATCGCCTGCATGCGCTGCTCGTTGGAGCGCAGGCCCTGCACCACCATGCCGAAGCGCGAATTGACGATGCGCCAGATCAGATAGATGCCGCCGAACAGGCAGGCGAGGCAGAGATAATAGAACTGCACGCGGTTCGACAGGTCGATCAGGCCGCCGAAATTGCTGCGCTTGTAGATCGTGAGCCCGTCGTCGCCGCCGTAGCGCGACAAGCCCGGAGGCGACGTAATAGGCCATCTGCGCAAAGGCGAGCGTGATCATGATGAAATAGACGCCGCGGGTGCGCAGACTGAGCGCGCCGATGACGAGCGCGATACAGCGCCGATGCCGCCAGCGCCACCGGCCACTGGATGAAGCCGGAGCCGATGCCTTCAAAGGCGAGGATGCCGACCGCATAGCCGCCGATGCCGAGATAGGCGGCGTGGCCAAAGCTCATCATGCCGCCATAGCCCATGATGAGGTTGAGGCTGGCGGCGGCCAGCGCGAAGATGACGATGCGGGTGAACAGCGTCAGCATGAAGATGTTGCCGATCAGCGACGAATAGAGCGGCAGCAACAGCAGGCCGGCGACGACCAGCGCCACGACGACGTTGCGGGCGTTGAGCGGAGACTTCATCGCTTGGCTGGCCGGAAACAGCCCCTCCGGCCGCACCACCAGCACGATCGCCATCAGCAGATAGATCAGCATCGAGGACAAGCGCGGGCGCCGCGGTGGAAGCCGCGGTCGAACTCAGCACCTGCCGCAGCAGATCAGGCAGGAAGGCGCGGCCGAGCGTATCGATCATGCCGACGAAGATCGCGGCCATGAATGCGCCGCGGATCGAGCCGATGCCGCCGATCACGATGATGACGAAGGCGAGGATCAGGATGTTCTCGCCCATGCCGATCTGCACGGTGAGGATCGGCGCCTGCATCAGCCCGGCGAGGCCGGCGAGCGCCGCGCCGAGCCCGAACACCAGCGTGAACAGCAGCTTGATGTTGATGCCGAGCGCGCCGATCATTTCGCGGTTCGAGGCGCCGGCGCGGATCAGCATGCCGATGCGGGTGCGCATCACGACGAGATAGAGCAGCAGCGGCGACCGCGAGCGCGACCACGATGATCGACAGCCGGTAGGCCGGATAGTACACGCCGGGCATGATCTGCACCGGCACCGTCAGCCAGGCCGGCAGCGGCAGCGCGAGGCCCGCCGGGCCCCAGATCAGCCGCACCGCGTCGTTGAAGAACAGGATCAGCCCGAAGGTCGCCAGCACCTGATCGAGATGATCGCGGCCGTAGAGATGCCGCAGCGCGACGAATTCCAGCACGATGCCGAGCAGCAGCGTGGCGCCGAGCGCCAGCAGCACGCCGAGCACAAAGCTTCCGGTCCACGCCACGAAGGTCGCGGCGAAATAGGCGCCCATCATGTAGAGCGAGCCGTGCGCCAGATTGACGAAATCCATGATGCCGAACACCAGCGTCAGCCCGGCCGCCAGCAGAAACAGCAGCAGGCCGAACTGCAATCCGTTCAGCGATTGTTCGACGAGAACCAGCATGGACCCTCAGATCAGTCTCCGGTGAGGCGTACGACGATTGTCGCGCATCGAATCAGGTCTCGCTGGATTCGAGACGCGCAGCCTTCGCCGCGCATCCTCACCGTGAGGGTCGGATGACCTATCTGACCGAGCAGCGTAACCATGCCGCACTCGCAGCATCAAGCTGCGGAGATGGACGTCATCGAGGCGCAATCGAACTTGCTGCAAACGGAAAACAGCGGCAGCGCAAGCGCCGTCGCCGTCATGCGAGCAATGCCGCAATCACTTCATCGGGCATTTGTCGTGCGAAGCGATCCTGGTCGTCCTTGACGATGGTGGCCACGGTTTTCAGCGCGAGCTGGCCGTCGGCGTCCTTGACCACGTCCTGCAGGTAGAAGTTCTGGATCGGGATGTGGTTGTTGCCGTACTTGAACGGGCCGCGCACCGACTTGAAGTTGGCCTTCTCCATCTCGGCCTTCATCTCGTCCTTCTTGCAGGTGTCGCCCTTCACCGCGACCACCGCGCTGTTGATCAGTTGCGCGGCGTCATAGGACTGCGCGCCGTAAAAGGTCGGACGCAGGCCGGTGTACTTCTTGCGGTAGTCCTCGACGAACCGCTTGTTCTCCGCGTTCGGCAGGTCGTTGACCCACTGCTGCGCGCCGGGAACGCCGAGCGCGTTTTCCTTCTGCAGCGGCAGCGACAATTCGTCGATGGTGAACGCCGTGTAGAGCGGGATCTGCGCCTTGATGCCGGCCTGGGCATATTGATTGAGGAACTGCACGCCGGCAGCGCCCGGATAGAACACGAAGATCGACTCCGCGCCTCGAGTTCTTGCGCCTTGGTGAGTTCGGCGGAGAAGTCGAGCTGGCTCGGCCACACCGTATATTCCTCGCCCATCGACCTCGCCCTTGAACGTGCTCTTGACGCCGGCCAGCATGTCCTTGCCGGCGGCATAGTTCGGGCCGATCAGGAACACCGACTTGACGCCCTTCTGGTTCATGTAGAGTGCCCATCGGCCTGCGGGGTCTGGTCGTTCTGCCAGGAGGTCGAGAACACGTAAGGCGAGCAGAGTTCGCCGGCGAGCTGCGACGGGCCCGGCATTGGCCGAGATCAGGAAGGTCTTGGAATCGACCGCGGTCTTGAGCGAGGCCAGCAGCACGTTCGACCAGATATAGCCGGCGATGAAATCGACCTTGTCGGACTGGATCAGCTTTTCGGTCTTCTGCTTGCCGACATCCGGCTTCTGGCCGTCGTCCTCGTAGATCACCTCGACCGGCTTGCCGCCCATCTTGCGGCCCATGATGGTCGAGCGCCAGCTCGAACGAGTTGCGCATGTCGTTGCCGATCACAGCGGTCGGGCCGCTGAAGGTCGAGACAAAGCCGATCTTGATGCTGTCGCCGCGAGCGCAGGCTGCGCCAGCGCCAGAACCGTTGCGCCCGCCAGCCAGAATGCCGTTTTCATATTCAGACCCCTCCTCGTTATCTTGAACTAGTCCCGCTCGCCGGGCGACGGCGCGGCGCTAGCCGCGCGCCTTTGTTCAATCCCGTGTTTCAGGTGAGGTATTTTGTGCGCGAAATCTGCCGGCCCGCGGCAAGCACGAACCGAAGGCCCCGCTTAGAACCTTCGGCCCATACCCCAGCGGCCTGCACCATAGTTCGCAAGACGCGCCGATGGCAAGAATTATAGTTCAGGTTGGCGGGACAGCATTGTCGCACGTGGATCGGCCGAAAGCCGGGTCACTGTTCATCGGTACCATCGCGGGATGTCAGCCCGTCGGAATGAGAGCAAGCAACGTGGCCGACGAAGGATTGCCTCGCAGCGTAACGACGCAATGTGCCAGGACCGGTCGTGAGCAGCTGCCGCAAAATCCTGGCACAGAAGCCGCCGTAAGTGTCTCCGGCAAACCAGGTCCAGACCCCGACTTTGAGCCGTGATATTGTTTTAATGTTCAATAGGGGCGCGCCCCTTTCCGCCGGATCGGCCACAGGGTGATTCCATGCGACGGCGCGAGTTCATCGCTCTCCTCGGCGGCGGGGCTGCGGGTGTGGCCGCTCGTTGCGCGCGCGCAGGACACGCGCGATGCCTGCTGCGCTCGCCCGATATCCTGACAAGCCGATCACCATCCTGGTTGGGTACGACATCGACAGCGTCGGGGACCTGATCGCACGAGGGCTTGCAGAGGCTGCGAAGGAGCATCTGCCCCAGCCGATCGTCGTGGTGAACCGGCCCGGCGCATCGGGCACTGTCGCGCCATTTCGGAGACCGTGGAGGCGAAGCCCGACGGATACACCCTTGGTCTGGGCACAATCGGCGAATCTCACCGTGCAGCCACACCGGATGAAGCTCCTTATGGCGGGCCCGATACATACGCCCCAGTCGCCAAGCTCGTGAGCTACCCCAATGTCCTGATGGTCAAGGCGGGCGCACCATGGACAGGACTGGAGGAATTTCTCAATTACGCGCGCGCCCATGCCGGGCAGGTAACTATAGGCGTGCCGGGCATTGCGACCGTCGCCCACCTCAACGTCGAGCAGCTCAAGCGCCTCGCGAACGTGGACCTCAAGGTCGTGGTACTTCGACGGTCCACGCCAGAATATGGCTGTGATCCGCGGGCAGATCGACGCGGCAGTTGCCGGACCCGCATCAGTTATGCAGCACATGAGAGCGGGTGAGGCGGTGCCGCTGGGCATTTTCGACGAGGCGCCGCTGGTTGCCGCAGCTCCCCAATGTGCTGACCTTCAAGGAACTGGGATTTGATGTCACGCTTGGCACTGCCCAAGCAATCAGCCTCGCGGGCGACGCCAGCTCCCCGTGGTTCGGGTTCTCGATGACGCGATCAGGAAGGCCGTAGCCGAGCCCCTCGTTCGTATCGCTCGCAGAGAGGACACAGAACACGATCGATTATGAGGGGCCGGAAGCTTTCGCAGCCCAGCTTCGTCGCGGATCTGAGATCAATGGCCAACTTTTCCGTGCACTAGGAATCAAGAGCGAATAACCGGCCGCCTCAGCCATCGCGTGAGCGAAACGATCGGCGGATGCGGTTCTCCTTCCACTGGCACTGTTCAGATCAGATATGTCGGCGCCGTCAATGACGTAAGGCGCATGGCGGAAATCCCGGATGGTCACGACTTTGTCGGCCGACCAGTCCAGCAGCATGAAATATTTCGGCTTCGAATCTGGGTTCTTTCGGATCGAACACAGAATTGCCGGACGCCCCTGAAGTCTCGACCCCAAGGACGTTTGGGCGCGGCATAAGGATGCGCTCCCGCGAAAATTATTTGGGCCATGCGTCCCGGCTCCGGCGCGATGCGCTTTCGCTATCGACTGATTAGCTAACGCGTCTTGGACCGGACACACGAAAATGACTACATAATCAGACGGACGGAGACATCTCGAACCGAGGTCGCATTGCATGACGTCAGCGCCGCAGGAGCCGCACCGCGTAGTAATCGTCGGCGCCGGTTTCGGCGGGCTGGAAGCCGCCTTCGGGCTTGCCGGCGCGCCGGTCAAGATCACGCTGATCGACCGCCGCAACCATCATCTGTTCCAGCCGCTGCTGTACCAGGTCGCGACCGCCTCGCTGGCGACGTCGGAGATCGCCTGGCCGATCCGCTATCTGCTTGCGCGGACGGCCGGAGGTGACGACGCTGTTTGCCAACGTTGATCGGCGTCGATGCCGGCGGCCAAGCGCGTGCTGCTCGATGACGGCGATGCGCTGCCCTACGACACGCTGGTGCTCGCCACCGGCGCGCGCCACGCCTATTTCGGCCATGACGAATGGGAGCCGTTCGCGCCGGGCCTGAAAACGCTGGAAGACGCCACCACGCTGCGGCGGCGCATCCTGGTCGCCTTCGAGCGCGCCGAGCGCGAGACCGATCCGGAGCGGCGCGCGGCGCTGCTCACCTTCGTCATCGTCGGCGCCGGCCCGACCGGCGTCGAACTCGCCGGCACCATCGCCGAACTGGCGCAGCGACACGCTGCCGCCGGACTTCCGCAACATCGACACCCACAAGGCCCGCGTCGTGCTGATCGAGGCCGGCCCGCGCGTGCTGGCGGGCTTTCCTGACGATCTCTCGGCCTATGCGCAGCGCTCGCTGGAGCAGATCGGCGTCGAGGTGATGCTGGGACAGGCCGTCACCGAATGCACCGCCGATGGCGTCGTCTATGGCGGCAAGCGGCTCGACGCCAGAACCATCATCTGGGCCGCCGGCGTGCGCGCCTCGCCCGCCGCCGAATGGCTGAACGCGCCGGCCGACCGCGCCGGACCGGCTGCAGGTCGAGCCCGACCTCACCGTGCCCGGCCATCCCGATATTTTTGCGATCGGCGATACCGTGACGATCAACGGCCCCGACGGCAATCCGGTGCCCGGCATCGCGCCGGCGGCCAAGCAGCAGGGACGCTATGTCGCCGCCGCCATCAAGGCGCGGCTTGCAGCGGCAAAACGCTGGCGCCGTTCCGCTACAAGCATGCCGGCAGCCTCGCGCAGATCGGCAAGCGCAAGGCGGTGATCGATTTCGGCAGATTCAAGCTGCGCGGCACCATCGCCTGGTGGATCTGGGGCATCGCCCACATCTATTTCCTGATCGGCCTGCGCAACCGGCTCAGCGTCGCGCTGAGCTGGCTGTGGGTCCACGCCCGCGACCAGCGCGCCGCGCGGCTGATCACGCAGGGCTCGCAGCAAGGTGGTGCGGTGAACTCCCTCGCCCGCTCTTCGCGGGGAGAGGCAAGTCAACTTGCGGCCGGGCTACCTCACTTCACCAGCGAGCACCCGCCATCGGCGATCGGGCGGAACGCCTGATCGGCCGGAATGGTCGAAACCAGCTCTGTAATAGTCGTAGGGATATTTCGACTCTCTCCGGCTTCTTCACCTCGAACAGATACATCGGATGGATGACGCGGCCGTCCTGGCGGATGGTGACGTCGCCGAACAGCTTGTCCTTGCCCTTGAACTTCTTCATCTGCGGCACCGCGTCCCTGGCGTCGTCGCTGCCGGTCGCCGCCACCGCGTTGAGATAGGCGAGCGTGGAGGCATAGACGCCGGCCTGGTTGCCGCTCGGCATCTTGCCGTTCATGCCCGGCCGCGCCGCAAAGCGCTTGGCAAACGCGCGGGTGTCGTCGTCCATGTCCCAGTAGAACGCTTCGAGCAGCTGCAGGCCCTGCGCCGACCTTCAGTCCCATGCCGTGCACGTCGTTGACGAACAGCAGGAACGCCACCATGGTCTGGCCGCCTTGCTGAATGCCGAATTCGGCCGGCCTGCTTCACCGCGTTGATGGTGTCGCCGCCGGCATTGGCGAGCCCGATCACCTTGGCCTTGGAATTCTGCGCCTGCAGCAGCAGCGAGGCGAAATCGGAGGTGCCGAGCGGATGCTTGCTCGAGCCCAGCACCTTGCCGCCGTGCTTCTCGATGTAATTGGTGGCCTCGGCCTCGATGCCCTGGCCGAGCGCGAAATTCACCGTGATGAAGTACCACTCCTTGCCGCCGCGCGCCATCATCGCCGCCGCGGTGGTGTTGCCGGTCGCCCAGGCGTCGTTGACCCATTGGATGGTGTTCGGCGAGCAGGCCTTGCCGGTGAGGTCGGAGCTTGCGGTCGATGACGCCAGAAACGTCATGCGTGGAATCGCGCAACAGCGAATTGATGGTGAGGCCGACCGCCGAATTCGGCACGTCGACGATGGCGTCGACGCCGTCGACATCGAGCCATTTGCGCGCGATCGCCGATCCGACGTCGGCCTTGTTCTGGTGGTCGGCGTAGACGATCTCGACCTTGATGTTCTTGCCGCCGCCGTTGAAATCCTCCGCCGCCATCCGCGCGGCTTCCACCGAGCCCATGCCGTTGGTGTCCTGGAAGATGCCGGAGATATCGTTGAGCACGCCGACCCGGACGACGTTGTCGGAAATCTCCGCGCGCGCCGGTCCGAACGCGGCGCACGCCAAGGCAAGCGCCAGACTAGACCCTGAAATCCCTCATAATGTCTCTCCCTCTGGATTTGATCGTTAGCGTTCCCGGACTTCGCCGGGTTTGATTCATGTGCGATCGCGATGCCGCTCAATGCCGGTCCGGCAGGCGCAGCGACGAGGCCATCGAGTTCGGCGTGACCTTGATCTGGCAGGACAGGCGGCTGTTCGTCCTGCCGTCCGGCGGCGACGCCATCGAGCAGCGCATCTTCTTCGCCGCTCATGGCAGCGAGCCGCGCGATCCAGCCTCGTCGACATAGACGTGGCAGGTGGCGCACATCGCGTTGCCGCCGCACTCGGCCACGATCCCGCTGGATCGCCGTGCCCGGTCGCGGCCTGCATGGCGCTTTCGCCCGTCGGCTCGCCTCGATGCGTTCGCAGCGCTTCGTCGGGATGAATGAAGATGATGTCTGGCATGCGAGTCTCGGCTCAGGCCGGCGTTGATCGTGACGGGAAGGCTTTCGAGGCCGCGCAGCGTGTTGTTGAAGCGGCGCTGCACCGGGCCGGTGATCTCGATGCGTGCGACCTTGCGCGCCAGCGCCGCCAGCATCGACCTCGCCTTCCAGCCGCGCGACGAGCTGGCCGACGCACATGTGGATGCCGGAGCCGAAGCCGACATGGCCGCTGGTGCGGCGCGTCACGTCGTAGCTGTCAGGATTTTCCCAGCGCCGCGGATCGCGGTTGGCGGCGGCGAGGAACATCAGGACCTTCTCGCCCTCGCCGATTCGATGGCCCGCCGATCTCGACCTCCCGCGTCGTGGTCCGGAAGAACGTCTGCACCGGGCTTTCGAAGCGCACCGCCTCTTCGAACGCATTGCGCGCGAGCGTCGGATCGCTGCGCAGCCGCGCCAACTGATCGGGAAAGCGCGCCAGGCAATAGACCGCGGCGCCGATGCCGTTGACTGTGGTGTCGAGGCCGGCCGAGAGCAGCGAGCGCACCAGCAGCGGCGCCTCGTCGCGGCGTGATGTCGCCGGCATCGACGCGCGCATGGATGCAGGCGCCGAAGCCGCCGGGCGCGAGGTTTTCGCGCTGGCATTGCTCGGCGACATAGGCCTGGTGCGGCGCCGAGCGTTCGATCGCGTCCTGGCGCAGCTGGTTCGGCGGCCCGAACGCGTTGAACACCAGTCCCGCATAGGGCAGCAGATTCTCGCGCCCTCTCCTGCTTCAAGCCCGATGCGCATCGGGAAACACCGAGAGCGGATAGGCCTCCGCCAGATCCGGCGATGGCATCGAAGCTGCCTGCGCGCGAGCAAGTTCGTCGACCCTGGCTTCGGCGGCCGCCGGCAAAGTGTTCGCGGATCTGCTTCATCACCGTCGGCGACAGCACCCGGCTCAGCACCGCGCGCGTCCGCGTATGCGCCGGCGGATCGGCCTCGAGGATGATGCTCTGCGGCCGCCACGGCTTCTCCTTGGCGAAATCGCTCAGGCCGACGCCGCGGCTCGAACAGAAGGTCGCGGGATCGTTGAGGACGGCATGCACCTCCGCATAGCGGGCCACGCCATAGACGCTTCCATTTGTCGAGCCAGACCAGCGGTCCGGCTTCGCGGAGCACCTCGTGGACCGGATGCGGATCTTCGAAGAATCTCGATCGAGAACGGGTCGAGGTCCAGACTGGGCACGCCGACCGATCGCCGGAGCACGCGCCGGAGTGACAATGTCTGTTGCGAGAGTTGTGCCTGTGTGTCTCCTATCTCTGGACTACGGAACGGGGCTGCTCTATGTCGGGCAACGCCGAGGTCTCGGAAGATCATGAGCGGCAGAACAGACCGGCCAACGCAGTCCGACGCGGCGGTAGCCAGTGAGGAACCGGCCCGACGCTCGATCTCGACCGCTACGTTCCGGCCTTCATCACCTTCATCGCCAACAAGCTGTCGAACAGCGCGACCGCGTTCTATCAGCGGCATTTCGGCGTCAACGTCACGGAATGGCGGATCATGTCGCTGCTCGGCGATCGAGCCCGGCATCCCTGCCTCGCGCATCTGCCACGTCATCGGGCTTCGACAGGGCCCGGTGCAGCCGCACGCTGTCGATGCTGCAGAAACGCGGCCTGGTCACGCATCCGGACCGACGCCTGACGACGGACGCACCCATCTCGATTTCGCTGACCGCGAAGGGACGCGACGACCCATGACCAGCGTGATCGTCGCTCGCGCTCGAACGCGAGCGACGATTGCTGTCCTGCCTGAGGCAAGGACGAAGCGGGAAGTCCTGATCGACCTGTTGCGCGCGCGTCCACGGCAATCTCGATGCGGTGAAGGGGCGCGGGCGAAGGCGCGTGAGCTGGCCCGGCGTCGCCGGCCGCACCGGTCACCGCGCACGCGCGAGGCGACATCGTGCCATCCGCCATTGCTCCCGAACACTGATACCTCCCTGCACGACCCGGCAGCTAATCTGCTTCTGTGATCCGGTCGCCGTTGAATCCGGACACTGGCACGATTTAGTTGCCTTAGCAACAAACAACCCTGACGGGACCAAATGTGACAACTGGCGCCGGACGATCAGCAGATCGAAATGCGTCCGGATGGCTGCCGGAATGGCTCGACAAGACCGACTATTTCGACAACGCGCAGCCGCCGTCCTTCTCGGGCCGGAACGCCTCTTCGCCGGGAACCGTGGCGACCACTTTCAGCAGATCCCACTTCGACTGCGATCCATCCGGCTTCTTGACCTCGAGCAGATAGAGCGGATGGATCTTGCGCCCGTCGGCGCGGATGTAATCCCTTGCCGAACAGCGGATCGTCGGTCGGTATCGCCTTCATCGCCGCGACAACGGCCTTGCCGTCGACGGCGCCGCCGGCCTTGTCGACGGCCTTGAGGTAATGAATGACCGAGGCATAGACCCCGGCCTGCATGTCGTTCGGATAATTCTTCTGCGGGTGACGCTCGGCAAATCGCTTGGCGAAGGCTGCGCGTGCCGTCGTTCAAATCCCAGTAGAACGGGTTCATGATCTGCGCGCCCTGCGCCGCCTTCAGCGTCGAGCGCCGGCAGCCCGTTCATGCCCAGGATCAATCCGACCAGCTTCTGCTTCGGGGTCAGACCGAATTCGGCCGCCTGCTTCATCGAAGTGATCGTATCGTCGCCGGCATTGGCAATGCCGACGATGTCGGCGCCGGAGGCCTGCGCCTGCAGCAGGAACGAGCGCATAGTCGGCGGTCCCCAGCGGATGGCGAACGGCGCCGACCACTTCGCCGCCGGCCGCCTTGACGGCTTCCGTCGCCTGCTTTTCGAGATCGTGGCCGAACGCATAATCGGCGGTGAGGAAGAACCATTTCTTGCCGCCCTTCGCCACCACGGCACCTGCCGAGGCCACGCCCATAGGCATAGGTGTCATAGGTCCAGTGCACGGTGTTGGGCGTGCATTTCTCGCCGGTCAGCAAGCGCGGTGCCGGCGCCGGAGCCGATGAACACCTTGTTCTTCTGCTCGCTCATCGCGGCGACGGCGAGCGCGATCGCCGAGTTCGGCAGATCAAAGATCGCATCGACGCTTTCGTTTTCATACCAGCGCCGCGCGATGCCGACGCCGATATCGGTCTTGTTCTGGTGATCGGCAGAGACCACCTCCGACCGGCTTGCCGGCGGCCTTGCCGCCGTAATCCTCGACCGCCATCTGCGCGGCGACCACCGAGCCGATGCCCTGGTAGGTCGCGAACACGCCGGACTGATCGTTGAGCACGCCGATACGGACGCTTTTCCTGTCCGTTCGCTGCGCTGACGAGCACGCCACTGAGCGCGGCAACGAGCAACCCTCGTGCGAAACATCTGTCGCATGCTTCCCTCCTGTGCAATAAAACGCCAGCCTTCGCGACCGCTTCGAAATTGCTTATAACTTATAAGCATTTTTGAAGTCTGTCAATTTCACCGGTTTTGGGAAGCGAGCAATTGCAAATGGAACGATCCGCCAATAGGTTGACGCGCAAGGGAGCCGAGCGGAGAAGTCCGGCGCGCAGGTGTCGGCACGGGAACTGGATCTGGGCGCGTTGCAGCAAACGCCCGGATCTCATGATCCGGATCCTACAGCTTCTGAATTTCGAAGCGTTCTACCGGCACTTCGAACCGCTGGGATTGTCGCCGGTCGAATACGCCATCCTGATCACCGTGCGCGACAACAAGTCGGTGACGCAGAGCGAACTCGCCGCCGTGCTCAAGATGCATCTCCCCAATCTCGTGAAGATACTGGCAGGCATGGAGGAGGCCGGCATCATGAAGCGCAAGCGATCCGTGCGGGACAAGCGCGCGGTCGAACTTTCGCTCAGCGCGGCCGGGCTGAGGCGGGCCAACGAGGCGAGCCGGCTCGGCGAGGCGTTCAATGCCAAGACGCTCGCACCGCTCAGCAAGCCCGAGCAGGCGGCCTTCGTTCAAATGTTGGCGCGGCTGGTGGAAGCGCACCGGCGCGAACTGGTCTCGCAGGCGAGATCTCTCGATGCTTACCCCGCGCAGGCGACCCATGCCGCGGACGTATCGTCATCGAGGATCGCGACCGCACTTGCACGCCGGGTCAGCACCGCGCGCTGGTTGATGTAGCCCTTGTCGGTGATCTCACCGCCATCGACGAACGCGGGTTCGGCGAGCAGCAGCGCCCGGCGTCGCGTGGCCGGACGAGTTGCCGCCTTTGCACCTTCAGTTTCGCGAGGCCCTGCGCGATCGCCGCGCGCACCTTGTCGTGGGCGATGACATCCTTCACGTCGGCGCTGTCGGCGAGGCTCGGCATGCGCCCGGCAGGCGGCGATATTCGGAAATACCAGGAAGCGGACTTCGTCGCCGCCATGGCCGGTCACGACGATGTCCTGCGCCAACGGCGCCAGCGCCGCGATGCCGACGACGCGCAATGTGCCGACGCTGACCCAGGTGCCGGAATTGAGCTTGAAATCCTCGGCGACGCGGCCGTCGAAGAACAATCCGAGTTCGGGCCGCGCCGGATCGGCAAAGGTCACGGCGTCGCCGATCAGATAGAAGCCTTCCGCATCGAACGCCTGGGCGGTCAGTTCCGGCGCCTTCCAGTAGCCCGGCGTGACGTTCGGGCCGCGCACGCGCACTTCCAGCTTGTCGCCGGATCGGCACCAGCTTCAGTTCGGTGCCGGGGATCGGCACGCCGATATTGCCGGAACGTTCGGCCTGGAAATGGCAATCGGTCGCCAGCGGCGAGGTTTCGGTCGAGCCCCAGGCCGACACCATCGGCAGCGCGCGCGCCGCCGGTCTTGATCGAGAGTTCTTCCAGTCGCATCCCAAAGATTCTGCGGCAGCGCCGCGCCGGCATAGAAAGCGAACTTCACCTCGCTGAAGAATTTCCGGCACAGTTCTTCGTCGCCGCGCAAGCGCCGCGATCAGCATGTCGAAACCGCGCGGCACGTTGAAATAGACCGTCGGCATCACGCTGCGCAGATTGGCCAGCGAAGTCGCAAACAGCCCCGGCGCCGGCTTGCCGCCGTCGATATAGAGCGTGCCGCCATTGCGCAGCACCAGATTGAAATTGTGGTTGGCGCCGAAGCGTGTGGCTCCAGGGCAGCCAGTCGAGGATGCACGAGGTCTGCTGATACCGTCGAGGAACGGCCCAGGTCTGCGCCTTGGCCTGCTGGCTCGAGGTCAGCATGCGCTGGGTGTTGATGACGGCCTTCGGCGTGCCGGTCGAACCCGAGGTGAACAGGAATTTTGCGATCGTGTCCGGCGTGATGGCCGCAAAGGCTTTGGCGACATCCGGCGTTTCCGGCGTTGCCGCGATCGAGCGGAACGAAATCGTCTCGGCATCCCCGGCGTCGCTGCTGACGATACGGGCCGAATGCAGCGGCGCAATCGCCGCCAGCGCCGCCGCAAACGGTTTTGGTGCTGGAAACAAAGATCGCACCGGGCCCGAGTAATTTGATCATGCCCTTGAGCTTGTCGAAATCTCTTGACATCAGCGAATAAGCCGGCAGATCGCCGCCGAGGGCACGCCGGACATGCTGCGCGGCCAGGGCGAACAGCGCATGATCGACGCTGTTGTCGGACAGGATCACCAGCGGACGCTCCGCGCTCAGGCGCTGCGCCAGGATCCAGGCCGGCCGCCGAGCGGACCTGCCGCAACGCGTCGGCATAGGTGACGGTCCGACCACGGCACGTCGGCGCTGGCGCGGTCGCCGAGGAAAATCCGCTCCGGCGTCTGCCGCGCCCAATGTTCGAGCCAGTCGCCGACGCACCGCGCGCCTTCGCTGTAACGGCGTTGTCGATTTGAGGATGATGCTGCCGTCGGTGCGGCGATCGGCCGAGATCGTGGGCTTCGCGAACAATATTTCGGGGTGGTCGCTTCGGGCGGCAGCTGAAATCATTGGTCTCCTCCACCACCTCTTTGGGGGCAGGCAATTTGCTCTACGCGAGAACCGCGCGGCCCGGCAATGTCTCATCGCGCGCGTCGAGGCGGTTGCCATGCCGGCGATGACGCTGCCTAACAATTAATCAGAGGGCAGGCCGACCGGCCGAACCGAAGGTCAGCGCTACTTCGCAATAATTCGGTTAAATACCTGATATAGCAGTATTACTAGTTCTCATATCACGACCTGCGTCGATAATGTACACAATGGCACATCGCTTGCTTCAATCCGGTGGATATCCTCGCTGCAGCAACGTCGATCGTGACGAACCTCAGCCAACCCAGGGGACGGGGCCTCAATTGACCGAGACCGTTGCCGCGATCGTCGCCGCGCACCGTGCCGGGACCATGACGCCGGCGCAGACGGTTGCGCGCAGCTATCAGCGCATCCGCGACTATAACGATCCCGGCCGTGTTCATCAGCCTGCGCGACGAGAAGGAGGCGCTGGCGGACGCCGAAGCGCTGGCCGCGAAGGACGCGGCGGCGCTTCCGCTGTACGGCGTGCCGGTTGCGGTCAAGGACAATATCGACGCGCAGGGCCTGCCGACGACCGCGGCCTGCCCGGCCTTCTCCTATTCGCCCGCGCAGGATCTCGACGGCGGTCGCCAAACTGCGCGCGGCCGGCGCCATCATCATCGGCAAGACCAATCTCGACCAGTTCGCGACCGGCCTGGTCGGCGTCCGCTCGCCCTATGGCATTCCCGTCAATCCGATTCGCGCCGATTTGATTCCGGGCGGGTCGAGTTCGGGATCGGCGGTCGCGGTTTCCGCCGGCCTGGTGCCGCTGGCACTCGGCACCGACACGGCGGGTTCCGGCCGCGTGCCGGCGATGCTCAACAACATCGTCGGATTGAAGCCGAGCCTCGGGCTGATCTCCAACGCCGGTCTGGTGCCGGCATGCCGGACGCTGGACTGCATTTCCGGTGTTCTCGCTCACCGTCGACGACGCGATGACCGCGCTGGCGGCGATGGCCGGACCCGACGGCGCCGATCCGTTTTCGCGCGACCGGCCGCTGGGAGCAGTGCCCGCGTTTCCCGAAAACTCCGTCTCGGCGTGCCGCGCAACGGCCAATTGATCTTCTTCGGCGACCGCGCCGCGGAGAAAGCCTATGGCGAGGCGCTCGAGCGCTGGACATCGCTCGGCGCCACGCTGGTCGAATTCGATCTCGAGCCGTTTTATGAGACCGCGCGGCTGCTCTACGAGGGCCCGTGGGTCGCCGAACGCTATCTGGTCATCCGCGACCTTCTGGCGTCATCGCCGGATTCGATCCATCCGGTGACGCGCGAGATCACCGCCGCCGGCGCGCGGCTGACCGCAGCCGATACGTTTGCCTCGCTCTATCGGCTGCAGGCGCTGCGGCGTATCGCCGAGCGCAGCTTTGCCAATTTCGACGCGATGGTGCTGCCGACGGCGCCGACCGCCTATTCGACCGCGCAGGTGCTGGCCAATCCGATCGAGCTCAACTCCAGGCTCGGCACCTACACCAATTTCGTCAATCTGCTCGACCTCTGCGGGCTGGCGCTGCCGGCCGCGATGCGCGCCGACGGCATTCCGTTCGGCATCACGCTGTTGGCGCCCGCAGGACACGACGCGCAGCTCGCCAGCATCGGCCGCGTGTTCCACGCCGATACCAAACTGAAGATGGGCAGCCAAGGGCCTGACGCAGCCGCCGCTCGCTGCGTTGCCGGCTGCGGCCGGCGGCGACGAAATCGCCATCGCCGTGGTCGGCGCGCATCTCTCCGGCATGGCGCTCAACGGCGAACTGCAGGCGCTCGGCGGACGCCTGCTCGAAGAAGCCACCACGACCGCGCCGGACTACAAGCTCTATGCGCTCGACACCACGCCGCCAAAGCCCGGCATGCTGCGCGTCGACGCAGGCGCGGGATATTCGATCAAGCTGGAGCTCTGGGCGCTGTCGGCGGCAGCGTTCGGCAAATTCGTCGCCGCGATCCCGCCGCCGCTCGGGATCGGCACCATCCGGCTGGCCGACGGACGCGGCGTGAAGGGTTTTGTGGTCGAGCCCGCGGCGATCGACGGCGCGCGCGATATTTCAGCATTCGGCGGCTGGCGCGCGTTCATGGCGGAGAAGGCGGCGGTGTGAGTCCTCGTTCGTAGGGTGGGCAGCGCAGCGCGTCCGGGCGATCCATCGCAGCGCGATGCTCGAGAGCCATGATGAGCACGGCGCGTTGCGATCCTTCGCCCACGCCTAGCGGTCGCGCAAGCGGCGAGGACGCCTTACGACCGACACCGCGTAGAGCTCGTATTCCCCGCGCACCAGTTCGATATGCGCGCGCATCGCGGCCGCAGCGCCCGCCTTGTCGCCGCGCATGATCGCGACCACGACGCGGTCGTGCTCGGCGTGCGATTTCGCCAGCCGCCCGAGATTGCGGAACTGGGCGCGGCGGAACGGCTGCACCCGCACCCGCGTCGCCAGCGTCATCTCGGCGATGTAGCCGTTCTGCGAGCCGGCATAGATCGCGTTGTGAAAGCGCTCGTTGACTTCATGAAACCGCTCGGGATTGCCGGCATGGCTCAGCACCCGCAACTCCTCGTGGATCGCCTTCCAGCTTCTGGCGATCCGCCGGCGGCATCCGCTCGGCGGCGAGGCCTGCGCACAGCGCTTCCAGCTCCGCCATCGCCTCGAACATTTCCGGTCAACCGGTCGAGCGAGGGCTGCGCCACGACGGCGCCGCGATGGGCGCGGGCTTCGACCAGGCCGCTCGCCACCAGCTGCGCGCAGCGCCTCGCGAACCGGCGTGCGCGACACGTGAAAGCGCCGCGCGATGTCGGTCTCATCGAGCGCCGATCCCGGCGGCAGCACGCCGCGCACGATCTCGTCGGCCAAGCTGCAGCCGCAGCTCCTCCGCGCGCGTGACCTTGTCCCGCAGCGGCGAAGGGCGGTCGACGCGGCGAACCACCGTCTCGGCTCGGCGCCCGCGCCTGCGGCGCGCGGGTCGGAAGATCGTCAAGGCTCATGTCGTTTGACCCATCTCTTTAGGAGATCCGGATTCGTCGATGATGCTGACATGGGCGGCGACGATCCTTCCAGCCGTCGGGAAACCGCACCCAGGTCTGCATCTGGCGTCCTACCTTGCCCGGCAATGCTATCGCGGTAGAACAGCGTCGAGGCGACGGCGGCATCGCGGCCATAGGTCGTGATCACGGTCTTGTCGGTCCTGCGGCCCAAGCCCGATCGGCGAGCGCGCGGCGCGAAACGCCATGATCGCCTCATAGCCGTAGAGGTTTTCGCCGACGCCGTAGCGCAGCGTGCGGGGATCGTTGCGGAACAATTCATCGAGCACGGCGACGTCGTTCGACACCAGCGCCTTTTCGTAGCGCGCGAATTGCGCGGTCACCTCGGCCAGCACGTCCGGAAGATCGATCTCCATCGCTATAATCCTCTCGGGGCAGGCGCGGCGGCAACGCCCATGCGCTCCAGCGCATGCGCGATGCGCAGCGCGATATCTTCCCGCCAGGGCGCGGCGATGATCTGGACGCCGATCGGCATCGGCTCCAGCGGCACCGGCACCGCCACCACCGGCAGGCCGATGAACGAAATCGGCTGGGTGTGGATGCCGATATTGGCGCGCACCGGCAGTTCGACGCCGTCGAGCACGAAGTTCACCTGCCCCAGTTTCGGCGCGACGCAGGGCGTGGCCGGCGCGATGATCACGTCGACCGACTTGAACAGCTCCAGCACCTTGTGCGCGATACCAGCGGCGGAATTTCTGCGCGCGGTCGACCAGCGGCGCCGGGACCATGCGCGCCGGCGATCAGGCGGTCGCGCACCGCCGGATCGAAATCGTTCGGACGCTTGCGCAGGCGGTCGAGATGCAGCGAGGCGCCTTCGGTGGTGGTGATCACGTAGGCCGCGGCGCGGGCGCGCGCGGCCTCGGGAATTTCGATCGTGCGTCGTGGCGTCCAGTGCCTTGGCGACGCGCGCGACGGCCTCGACCGCTTCAGGGAAAACGTTCTTCTGGAAATAGCCGCCGGCCATCGCGACCCGCAGGCCGCAGATGTCCTGCGCCAGCAGCGGCGTCACCGGCTCAACCGGTCGCGTCGTGCAGGCCGCGTCGTCGGCATCGGGCCCCTGCATGGCGTCATAGGCCAGCGCGAGGTCGCCGACACTGCGCGCGAACGGGCCGAGATGATCAAGACTTGCGACAAAGGGAAACGACCGTGCGCGCGACAGCCGGCCATAGGTCGGCTTCAGGCCAAAGATTCCGCAGAACGACGACGGCACCCGGATCGAGCCGTTGGTGTCGGATCCCAGGGCGATCGGAACCAGGCCGCCGCCGACCGCGCTGCCGGAGCCGCCCGATGAGCCGCCGGTCATCCGCGTCGGATCATGCGGATTGCGCGACGGGCCGTCATGAATATTCTCGCCGGTGAAATCGTAGGCGTATTCGCCCATGTTGAGCGCGCCGACCAGCACGGCGCCGGCAGCCTCCATGCGCTCGATCAGCGTGGCGTCGCGCGGCGACGGCGCCAGGTCGCGGTTGATCTTCGATCCGGCGCGCGGTGGCAAGACCCTTTACGTCGAACAGGTTCTTGACCGCGAACGGCACGCCGGCGAGCGGGCCGACCTTCTGGCCGGCGGCGATGGCGGCATCGACCGCGCGGGCTTTTGCACGTGCGCGGTCGGCGGTGATGTCGGTGAACGAATTCAGGACGGGATCGTGTTTGGCGATCCGCGCCAGCGCGGCTTCGGTCGCGTCGAGCGCGGACAGCTTGCCGTCCGCTACGGCCTGCGCGATTTGCTGGGCCGACAGCCCGTCGGTGTTCACGGTCATGGCGCTGTCAGGCTGTGTAGACACTGGCCGGCTCGGTTTCGTCCGGCAGCGGGAATTCATCGACCAGCCGCGCCAGCCTCAGCGACACTTCGAGGTTCGCCCGCACCGCGGGCCGCCAGGCTTCCTCGACCGGCAGCGCCAGCGCCTTGGCGACGGCGTCGATAGTAATCGTCCAGGGATTCAGCAGCCATTTCGCTCCCATTCAAGTTTTTTCTAGTGAACCGGCAACGGCGGATGCGGGATCGCCGTCAGCAGTTCCTTTGTATAGGCGTCCTGCGGATCGCCGAGCACGCGTTCGGACGGAGCCCTGCTCGACGATCTCGTCCCGCACGCATCACGATGACACGATCGCATAGCAAACGCACCACATTCAAATCATGCGACACGAACAAATAGCTCATGCCCATCGACTGCTTGAGGTCCTGCAGCAGATTGAGCACCACCGCCTGCACGGAGACATCGAGCGCCGCGGTCGGCTCGTCGAGGATCACGAGCTTTGGATGCAGCGCGATCGCGCGCGCGATGCCGACGCGGGCCTTCTGGCCGCCGGACAATTGATGCGGGAAACGATCGAGCAGGTTGATCGGCAAGGCCGACCAGGCCGGCGAGTTCCTCGCAGCGGGCGCGCAGCGCGTCGCGTCCCTTGATGTCGCCGAGCTGCATGATCGGGTCGACGATGGCGCGCGCGGCGGTGAAGCGCGGGTTGAGGCTGTCGGTCGGATCCTGGAACACCATCTGGATGCTCTTGCGCAGCGGCAGCCGCGCAAAGGCGTTGGGCATGATGGCGCCGATCTCGTCGCCGTCGAACACGATGCGGCCCGGAGGTCTGGTCCAGCAGCCGCATCACCATCATCGACGTGGTGGACTTGCCGCAGCCGGATCTCGCCGACCAGGCCGACGCTCTCGCCATGGCCCGACGGTGAAAGCTGATGCCGTCGACCGCGCGGAATTGCTCCGGCCTCGACCGGCGGCTTGCGGGAGAACAGTTTGCCGAGCACCGCGGTGGCGCCCTGGCGCGGATATTCCTTGACCAGTTTTCGACGCAGCAGCGAGCGGCTTTACGGCAGTCGTCGACCGCATGGCGCTAGCGCGGCGGCCGTGTCGTCGCCGGCGCTGCTGCGCCTCCTCCTCCGGCAGCAGATCGCGCAAGGAGACGCCGAGCCGCGGCGTCGCGCGCATCAGTTTCTTGGTGTAGGCGTGCTCGGGCTTGGCGAAGATGTCGGCCGACTTCGCGGTCTCGACCACCCGGCCCTTCTCCATGACCACCACGCGGTCGCAATAGGCGGCGGCCAGCCCCAGATCATGCGTGATCAGGATGGTCGACATGCTGCCGGCGTTTGGTCAGTTCCACGATCAGGTCCATCACGGCCTTCTGCGTGGTGACGTCGAGGCCGGTGGTCGGCTCGTCCGCGATCAGAAGCTGCGGATTGCAGGCCAGCGCCAGCGCGATCACGACGCGCTGGCACATGCCGCCGGAGAGTTCGAACGGATAGGCGTGATAGCGTTCGCGCGGACGGGCGATCTTGACCTGCTCCAGCGCCTCGATCGCCTTCTCGCCGCGGTCGCTGACCTGCGCCTGCTGCACGTGCTGGCGCAGCACGTCCTCGATCTGGTCGCCCACTTTCGCGGATCGGATTGAGCGCCGCGCGCGGGTTCTGGAAGATCATCGAGATTTCGCGGCCGCGCAGATCGCGCATCTGGTTTTCGGTCGCGGCCTTGACGTCGATGCCGGAAAACATCACCGAGCCCTCGGCGATCTTGCCGGCGCGGTCGAGAATCCGCATCACGGCGTAGGACGTCACCGACTTGCCGGAGCCGGACTCGCCGACGATGCCGAGCGTCTCGCCCTTGGCCACGGAGATGTTGACATGCTGCACCGCCTTCACGATGCCGCGCCGTGTGGTGAATTCGACCGTGAGGTCGTTGACGTCGAGCAGTGGCTGCGCGGTCATGCGATGACCCACTTGCAAATATCTCGAAAACAACCCCGCATGCAAAGTAGAAGAGTCAGCACCTGCGCTCTCACTCGATCCCTTGCGGGGTCGAGGCGGCCAAGGCTTGGACCTGTGACCATCACGTCCTCCGCTGCGGATCGACGATGTCGCGCAGGCCGTCGCCGAGCAGGTTGAAGCAGAACACCGCGATCATCAGCGCGAGGCCCGGGAACAGCGCGATCCACCATTCGCCCGAGACCATGAAGCCCGCGCCTTCCGCGACCATGATGCCCCACTCCGCCGTCGGCGGCCGCACGCCGAGGCCGATGAAGGAAAGGCCGGCGGCATTGAGGATCGGCGTAGCCCATGGTCAGCGACATCTGCACGATCATGATCGGCATGATGTTGGGCAGGATGTGCACCAGCAGAATCCGGAACTCGCCATTGCCCGACAGCCGCGCCGCCTGCACGAAACCGGCGTTGCGGCGGACGATTGGCCTCGGCGCGGGCGACGCGGGCATAGAGCGGAAAGTTCACGATCGCGGTCGCGATGATGATGTTCTGCACGGTGTTGCCGAGCGCCGCGACGATGCCCATCGCCAGCACGAACAGCGGAAACGCCATGATGGTGTCGGCGATGCGGCCGACGATGCGGTCGGTCCAGCCGCCGAAATAGCCGGCGGCGATGCCGGCGAGCCCGCCCATCAGGAACACCAGCGCCACCGAGGCGCACCGCGATGAAGGTATCGAGCCGGGTGGCGACGATGACGCGGCTGAAGATGTCGCGGCCCAACTGATCGGTGCCGAACCAGTGCGCCGCCGACGGCGGCTTCAGCGCCGCGGCGGTGTCGCTGGCCAGCGGATCGTAGGGCACGACGTAGGGGCCGAAGATCGCGGCGAACAGGATGACGACCAGCAGGCCGAAGGCAAAGGCGGTGACGCGGTTCTCGCCGAGCACATAGCGGGTGTGTTCGAAGATCGCGGCAAGCCCCGAGGTACGCGCGGGACCGGCGGGTTCAACGGCAGGCAGCAACAGCGCTCATCTTCCAACCTCACCCTTCCAGCCGGACTCGTGGATCGATCACGCCGTAGAGAATGTCGATAACCAGATTGAGCAGCACGTACATGACCGCCATGGTCAGCACAAAGCCCTGCACCGGCGCGAAATCCGACGAGATCAGTGCTTCCACCGCGTAGGAGCCGATGCCGGGCCAGGCGAACACTTTCTCGACCAGCACGTTGGCGCCCAGCAGGAACGAGAACACCATGCTGAGCGTGGTGATGACCGGCAGCATCGCGTTGCGGAACGCGTAGGTGACGATCACGGTGCACGGCGACAGCCCGCTGGCGCGCGCGGTGCGGACGAAGTCGGACGCCAGCACCGCCAGCATCGAGGCCCGCGTCATGCGCGCGATCGGCGCCAGCGAGAAGATCGCCAGCGTCGTCGCCGGCAGGATGAGCTGGCTCAGCGCAGAACGAAACGCCTCGAAATCGCGCGCGATCAGGGTGTCGATCAGATAGAAGCCGGTTATCGTCGGCGGCGCGCTGTAGAACACGTCGAGCCGGCCGAGCGGCGCCGGCGACCAGCCGAGCCTGAAATAGAAGACGTAGACCAGCACCAGGCCGGTAAAGAACACCGGCAGCGAGACGCCGGCCGTCGTCGTGATCCGGCAGAGATGATCGATCCACGAGCCCGGGCGGGTGGCGGCCAGCACGCCGAGCGGAATCGCGATCATGACCGACACAAAGAGGCCCAGCAGCGTCAATTCGGCCGAGGCCGGCAGGCGGTTGCGGATTTCGGCGGCGACCGGCTGGCCTGTGGTCAGCGAATTGCCGAAATCGCCATGCGCGAGATCGTTGGTGTAGCGGAAGAACTGCTCGATCAGCGGCTTGTCGAGGCCGAGCTTCTTGCGGATCTGCTCGACCGCCTCCTTGGTCGCGGCGGGCCCTGCGAAATACGCGGCCGGATCGCCCGGCAGCGCGCGCGTCAGCAGGAACGTGACGATCACGACCCCGATCAGCGACGGGATCGCAAACATCAGCCGCTTGCCGATCATGGTCAGCATGGCGGATTACGCCTTCACCAGCGCACGGTAATCGAGCCGGCGGTGGAACCAGTACTGATAGCCCGAGATGTTCTTCTGCATCGCGACGTTGACGAAGGGCTGATACAGCGGGATGCGCGGGATGTCGGTGAAGGCGAGATCGACGAAGCCCTTGACGTCCTTGTCGTAGGTCGCCGGTGTCGCCGGTCGAGGCCGCGACGCGCGCGCCGTCGATCAGTTTGTCCATCTCGGGCGACTTGTAGCTCATGGTGTTGAAGACGGAATTGTTGCCGTGATAGCACCAGTAGAAGAAGTATTCGGGGTAATCGAGCCAGCCCGAGAACACGTTGGTGTAGAGCGGCATTTCCTTCTTGTTCAGCTCGGTGCGCCAGTTGGCGCCGGGGATCTTGTTGATCGTGGTCTTGATGCCGAGCTGGGCGAGGCTCTCCTGCACCAGCACGCAGAGCGGCTCGTTGACGCCTGCGAAATTCGAGGTCGAACGAAATCGTGGTCTCGAAACCGTTGGCGTAGCCGGCTTCGGCGAGCAGCGCCTTGGCCTTGGCCATGTCGGTGGAATATTTGGTCGGTTGCGGCCACGCGACCTCGGTCGCCTTGTCCGCAGCCGCGCCGAACATCGGATTGGCGAGGCCGAACAGCACCGCGTCGATGATCTTCTGGTACGGCATCGCGTAGGCCACCGCCTGGCGCACTTTCGGATTGTCGAACGGCGGCTTGGTGACGTTCATGCCGATATACTGGATGCCGTTGGAGAACGGCAGCGACACCACGTTGAGCTTGCCGTTGGCCTTCATCTCCTGGAAATCCTTGAACGGCAGTTCGTAGGAGATGTCGGCGTCGCCGCGCTCCAGCAGCGCGCGGCGGTTGCCGGCCTGCGGCACCATGCGCCAGATCACGCGCTTGATCTTCGGCAAGGGCCACCGACCCACTCGTCGTTGCGCTCCATGATCACTTCGGTGCCGGCGGTCCATTTCGTCAGCTTGTAGGCGCCGGAGCCCGCGGTCTGCTGCTTGGTGTATTCGAGGCCCCAGGGATCCTTCTCGCTGGCGTTCTTCTTCACCAGTTCGGAGTTGACGATGCAGGGCACGATGACGGCGAGATCGGGAATCGTCAGGCGGTCCTTCCTGGCAAAGTCGACGCGCACGGTGTTGTCGTCGACGACGACGAACTGCTCGGCCTTGGTCAGCGAGCCCGCGCTCATCTGGAAGGTCGGGAAGCCGCCGACGGTGACGGCGCGATCGAGCGACCATTTGACGTCCTTCGCCGTGACCGGCGCGCCGTCGTGGAATTTGGCGTTCTTCTTCAGCTTGAAGGTCACCGACATGTCGCCGATGTTCATGTCCTCGGCGAGTTCGCCCTTGAACTTGTCGCGGTCGTAATACGGCACGCCGCCGGGACCGCTCTTCATCTCGTGGCTGATCAGGCGGTCGTAGCAATTCCACGACACCTCATAGCCGGGCACGTTGGTGCCGACGCCGTGGATGTCGAGGTTGTTGGGACCGCCTTCCGAGACGATCAGCAGCGTCTCCGACCGCGCGTCGGCCTTGGCGGCGGACCAGATCGCCGGCGCGGGCGACCAGCGCGCCGCGCGGCCAGCCCGGACACGGATTTGAGGAAATCGCGACGCTTCATGGGGTGATGCTCCAACGCCCTGAGGGAAACGGCTTTGGAACTGGAATCGCAAGGTTCGTGCCAATCCTTAAGGAAGAATTAGATTCGTCGCTCAAGCTTATTGATTTTAGACTTCTGAATTTCGGACATCGTAGCGGCACGACCAGGCGTGCGACATCGCTGGCCCGAATTGCATACAAAGATCGCAGATTTGCCTCACTAAATGTGCAGATATTTTGGGCGGCTCCTTTGCTGAGCGGCGCTCAGACCGGCCAGATCAACATCCTGCAGATCGACCGGATTGTCAGCGGCCTTCCGCTGCCAGCCCTCGATGCAGATGCTGCCTGGCCGGGATCGCTGAAGCGATGCAGCAGCATCAGGGCCATCAGCCGCCGCTTCAGCGTCGGGGTCGATATCGGCGGCGCGAATAGCCAAAGCCCTCGAACAGGCACTGCACCCGCCGCGGCCTGGCCCGCGGCCATGAAGGCGCTCGGGCCCAAGCAGGTCGTAGTCGCGCCCTCCCGTCAGCACGTCGCCGAAATCGATCAATCCGGCCAGCATGCCAGCGCGCCGTCCTGATGCTCCAGCAGGAAATTCTCCGGGGATGTATTCGCCGGTCAGGATCACCGGCGGCGCGTCCATCGGGATCAGCTCGGCACGCGTCGCGCAGCAGATCGTCCAGCCCATCGAGAAATTTCTGTCGCCAGGTCGAGCCGCGCATGCCTTGCCCGGCACCCCTCGATCTGCCCGCGCATAAAAGCATCCCAGCGCGGCTCGATCGCAAGCAATGCGCCGGGCGGAACGCGCTGCACCTCGCGCAATGGTTTCGCCGATCTCCGCAAGGACGCGCGCCTTGTCCTGCTCCGGCAGCGCGGCCCACGCATCCGCACCCAACACGCCTGACAGGCGCGTGATGATGAGATAGGGCCACCCGTCGCCGCTCACCCTCGGCGACGATCTCGGGGATCGCGACACGGAGCCGCCCGCGCAAGCTGCGACGAGCGAACCGCGCTCGGAGACGAACTGTGCCCGCAGCATCGGCGGGAAAATCTTCAGGATCAGCCGCTCGTCGAGGCCGACGACGAGGTTGGTGCCGGTGGCGAAAACATGCGGCGCCGTGCAAAGCCGTGGCTGTCGGCAATATCGATCGCCGCCAGCGCCATCGCGCAGCGTCGCGCGCCAAACGCGGAATGCTTCATGTTCGGCGAAATGGGCAGGGACGCGGTCATCGGTCAAGTCACGTGAGCCGAACGCGGTCACGCGAGTGCGATGCTCGATGACTGGCTCCGCGCAATGACGATGGATGGATCAGACCCTCACCGGTCCGGGTTGGCCCGCTCGAACTGGCGCAGCAGGCGGTTGCCGCGTTCGACGGCGATGATCGAGCGCGGCCTGGGCGGATCTTCTTGCCGCTGAATACCTGCTCCAGTTCGTCCTCGATCACGTCGCGGACCAGCACGAAGGAGCCGAGCCGGACGCCCTTCGAATTGCTCGGTCGGCGGCTTCAGCGTCATCTGCTCGATCGCCGATCGCCGCCCCCGGATTGCGGTCGTAAAGCCCTGCGCGCGGGTCAGCTCGAAGGCGGCGCGGGTGATCGGCAGATAGCCGGTCGTTCTGGTGCCAGGCGGCCTGGACTTCCGGCTTCGACAGATAGGCGAAGAATCTGGCGACGCCGCCATACTCGGCGCGCGAGCCGGTCGCGCAGCACCCACAGCGTGGCGCCGCCGATGATGTGAATTCTGCGGCGCGCCGGCCGACGTCGGGCCAATACGGCATCATGCCGTAGCCGACCTCGAATTTCGAATTGGCCTTGATGTCGGCGCGCGTCGCCCGACGAGCCGATGAAGATTGCGCACTCGCCTTTCTGAAAGCGCGGCTCGGCCGATTGGCCGCGGCCGCTATAGTCGAAAACTTTCGTCGTCTGCCATTCCGCGAGCTGGGCGATGTGGCGGACCATCAGCGGATTGTTGAAGGTCAGTTCCGCATCGAGCCCGCCGAAGCCATTGGCCTTGGTCGCCAGCGGCAGGTTGTGGAAGGCGGAAAAATTCTCGACATTGATCCAGGACGGCCACGAGGTGGTGAGGCCGCACTGGCGCGCCGCCGCGCGCAGCCGCTTGGCAGCCAGCGCCGACCTCGGGCCAGGTCTTCGGCGCGACCTCCGGATCGAGGCCCGCGGCGCGGAACAGGTCCTTGTTGTAGTAAAGGATCGGCGTCGAGGCATTGAACGGGAACGACAGCATGTTGCCGGCGACATCGGAGTAATAGCCGGTCACCGCCGGCAAGATAGGCGGCCGGCGAGAACGACTCGGTCTGGTCCCGCATCAATTCGAACACCGGATAGATCGCGCCCCTGCGCCGCCATCATGGTCGGCGGTCGCGATCTCGTTGACCTGAACGATGGCGGGCTGGCTGCGCGAACGGAAGGCGAAGATCGCCGCGCGTCACCGTCTCGGTGTAGTTGCCCTTGTAGACTCGGCACGATCCGGTAGTCGGACTGCGACGCGTTGAAGTCGGCCGCGAGCTTCTCGACCTGCTTGCCGAGTTCTCCCGACATCGCGTGCCACCACATGATCTCGGTGGCGGCACGGGCCGGCGACACCAACGCTACAGCCGCGATAGCAGCCGCAAGCACGCCTTTCAAACTATTGCAATCGACTTCACTGCTCGAACCACTCTGTCGCCGGCCGGCGAGAGCAAGATGAACTCGACAGATGCCCTCATTAGGCCGCCACGGCCGCGGTTGCAATCCGGGCGAAGCCACGCTTGTGCCGCACCAATTGACGATCTTCCGGGCACGATAGCGATCTTATCGCACGCTTCTGCTAAAAACGCGTTGAACCTTTTTCGTCCCGCCACAGACAATATCACAAGGGGATTTGTCGCCCAGTACCGCCGCGCCGACCTTTCGCGGGCCATGATACTGGTTGTCGCGCTGTTGTCTGACAGCGGTCTCGACGAGCGTTTTCGCGCGCGAATTTCGCGCCGCCGATACCCAGAGCGAGGACTATCCGACCGTGCAGGCGCTGCGCTACATGGGCAGCCTGGTGGCGGAGCGCAGCGGCGGACGCCACCAGCTCAAGGTGTTCCATTCGCGCCAGCTCGGCGAGGAAAAGGAGACGCTGGAGCAGACCCGGGCCGGCGCCATCGATCTCAACCGCACCAATGTGGCGCTGATCGGATACCTGGTGCCGGCGGTCAAGGTGCTGGCGATGCCGTTTCTGTTCCGCTCGATCGAGCATCAGCAGAAGGTGCTGGACGGGCCGATCGGCAATGAGATCCTGGCGAGTTTCGAGCCTTACGGATTCGTTGGCCTCGCATTCTACGATTCGGGCGCGCGCTCGATCTACAACAGCGTCCGCCCGGTTCACTCGCTCAATGATCGTCAAGGACTTGAGGATCCGCGTGCAACAATCCGAGCAGATGTCGGCCATGATCCGCGCGCTCGGCGCCGAGCCTGTCGAATTGCCCTACGGTCAGGTACTGACCGGGCTTGCCACCAAACTTGATCGACGGCGCGGAGAACAACTGGCCATCCTTCGTCACCACGGATCACTACAAGTTTGCCGGCTACTACACGCTGACCGAGCACACGATGAGCCCGGAAGTGCTCGTGATGTCGCAGAAGGCCTGGGCGAGCCTGTCGACCTGAAGACCAGAAAGATTTTTCGCGAGGCGGCGCTGCGGTCGAGCCGGTTCATGCGCGAGAAGTGGCGCGATCTCGAGGAGCGTTCGCGCAAGCAGGCGGAGGCCGCCGGCGTGAAGATCATCACCGATGTCGACCGCAAGCCGTTCGAGGCGGCGATGGCCGGGCTCTACGCGAGGGCCGCAGCGCGAGCCGGCGATCGCGCAGCTGATCGAACGCATTCGCAAGGTGGAGTGAACGGATCTGGAACGGCCCGCACAGCGACGGAGCAGTGGAACGGCCGCCGAGCTTTGCCGCGCGCGGCCGCTTCCGCATCGTCCAGCTGTTGCGCGCAGTGCCGATCCGCTGGCGCATCCTGTCGATCGCCGCGTTGAACTCGGCGGTCGTCATCGTGCTCGCGGTCCTGATCTGGAACGGCTCAAAGGTGCTCGGCTCGGCCTGGGAGGACGTCCGCCAGGTGCGCGAATCCGACAAGATCCTGGCGCATGCTCGAAAGCGAAACCAGCCGGCTGCAGAACCTGATCCACCGCTACATCAACCAGCCGAGCCCGGAACTGTTCGCGGAGATATTGCTGCTGCGCGAGGCCGTATTGGGCACGCTGACGACGCGCGCCTCGACCGACCCGATGCTGTCAGGCTCGGTCGAGCAGCTCGAGCGCGTCACCAGCCGCTTCCTCGACGGCTTTGGCGAATTGCGCGCGGTGCAGGCCAGCGATCAACAAGACCCATGAGCAGCAGGTGCTGGGCCCGGCCAGGGACATGGCCGGGCTCTATTCCATCATCGAGGGCGCGACCGGCCACAGCGACGCGCTGATCTGGCCGTCGCTCGGCAAATCCCGCGAGGCCTTTACCGCGATGCTGGTCGCCGCCAACGCCTATTATCTGTCGCTGGCGACCGCCTCCGCCGAGGAAGCGCGCCGCAACACCGAGACGATCGAGAAGACGATCCCGGTGATGACCGACCTGGCCGACAATGACCTGCAGCGGCTGGCGCTGGCGCGGCTCAACATGCGGACCATGGCGCTGCGCGAAGGACTGGCAAAGCTGACCGAACAGCTCGCCAACCGCACCGACTTGCTGCGCAACACCATCGACGCCAGCCAGGCCGACGCCATCGGCGCCGATCGACGATCTTTCGGTCAAGATGCGCCAGCGCGAGCAGAAGGCGCAGGAGACGTTCGACAGGGCGCTGTCGGACATTTCGCGCCGGGTGCTGTCGATCGCGGTGATCTTTCTCGGCATCATCCTGTCCGCCGGCGTCCTGATCGCGCTCTCGATCCGGCTGCCGCTGCAGCAGATCATGGCGGCAATGCACGCGATCACCTCGGGCGATTACGATCGCAGCGTGCAGGGCACCAACGCCAAGGACGAGGTCGGCGCGATGGCGCGTGCGGTGGAGGTGTTCCGCGAAAACGCCATCGCCAAGCGCAAGACCGAGGACGAGTTGCGCGCCTCAAAGGAAAAGGCCGAAAGCGCGCTGTTCGAGCTCAACACCGCGCAGCAGAACCTGATCGACGCCGAGCGGCTGGCGGCGCTCGGCGGGCTGGTCGCCGGCGTCGCCCATGAGGTCAACAACCCGATCGGCATCAGCCTGACCGTTGCCTCGAGCTTTGCGCGCCGCGCCGAGATGTTCGAGAGCCGAACTGAAAACCGAGCAGCTGCGCCGCTCCAAGCTCGACGAGTTCGTCAAGACCTCGCGCGACGCAGCGCAGCAATTGGTCGCCAATCTGCAGCGCGCCGGCGAGCTGATCCAGTCGCTTCAAGCAGGTCGCGGTCGACCGCTCGCATGCCGAACGCCGGCAGTTCTCTCTGGCGAGGCGACCGACCAGATCGTCGCGAGCTTGCGGCCGGTGCTGAAGAAGGCGGCGATCACGCTCGCGGTCGACGTGCCGGAGGGCCTGCTGATCGACGGCTATCCCGGCTCCTATGGCCAGATCTTAACCAATCTTTTCCTCAACGCCGTCAATCATGCCTTCGTCGACGGCCGCACCGGGACCATCACGATTTCGGCGCGGGCCGCGCGGCAGCGACGACGTCGAGATCATCTTTGCGCGACAACGGGGCCGGAATGACGCCGGACGTGCAGCGGCAGGCCTTCGACCCGTTCTTTACCACCCGCCGCAACGAAGGCGGCACCGGGCTGGGCTTGCATATCGTCTATAATCTTGTCACTCAGCAGCTCGGCGGCCGCATGATGCTGGAGTCAAGGCTGGGACAAGGCACCACGTTTCGCATTATCATGCCGAGGATCGCCAAGGGCCAGCCCACGATCACGGACGCAGTAGCCGACGGAAGTACTCAATGGCCGAACAGGACGATGTCCTCCACCTGATCGACGACACCGAGACCGCGCGCGAGGATCCTTCGGCCCGCAAATGGAAGATCGCCGTCATCGACGACGATGCCGCGGTGCATGAGGGCACCCGTTTCGCGCTGTCCGACTACTCGCTGAACGGCGCGACGCTGGAGATCCTGTCGGCCTATTCCGCGGCCGAGGGCCGCATCCTGATGCGCCAGCATCCGGATATCGCGGCCGTCCTGCTCGACGTCATCATGGAGACCGACGTCGCCGGCCTCGAACTCGTCGAATTTATCCGCAACGAGATCAAGAACGAGACCGTGCGCATCATCCTGCGCACCGGCCAGCCGGGACAGGCGCCCGAGCGCCGCGTCATCGTGCAGTACGACATCAACGACTACAAGGCCAAGACCGAGCTCACCGCCGACAAGCTGTTCACCTCGCTGACAGCGGCGCTGCGCAGCTACCAGCAGCTCGAGCGCATGGTGCAGACCAGGCGCGGGCTCGAGATCATCATCGACGCCGCTTCCACACTGTACGATTTCAAGTCGATGCAGCGGCTCGCCGAAGGCGTGCTGACCCAGCTCGCCTCGCTGCTCAATGTCGACTGCGCCGGCATTCTGGTGCTGCGCGACGACGGCGCCGGCTCGGAATTCTCCGTCCTCGCCGGCTCGGGCTGCTACAGCCGCTTCATCGGCACCACCAGTTCGAGAGCGCTCGATCCGGATTTGCGGCAGATGGTGGAAGCCGCGTTCCTGCGCCGCAAGAACGAGTTCGCCGACCACCGCAGCGTGCTCTATTTGCGCACCGGAAGCGGCCGCGAGGTGGTGGTGCTGCTGCAGGCCGAGCGCCAGCTCTCCGACACCGACCGCTCGCTGGTCGAGATCTTTCCAGCCGCCTGTCGATCGCGTTCGACAACGTGATCCTGTACCGGCAACTGCATGAGGCCAACACCCAGCTCGAGGACCGCGTCGCCCAGCGCACCCGCGCGCTGATGCAGGCCAACCGAAGGCTGTCGGCGCAGTGGCTGCGGCTGCAGCGCGCCAACGGTTTCAAGAACGAGATTTTGGGCACCGTCGCCCACGACCTGAAAAATCCGCTCGGCGTGATCCTGGGCCGCACCGAAATGCTGACCGAACTGATCGGCGCCGGCTCCTCGAAGGAAAACATCACGGCGCAAGTCGAGCACATAAGGGACGCGACCAGGCGGCTGACCTCGATGGTCGATCATCTGATCTCGGACGCGATGGCGGACGCCTTCGACATCACCATCCGCCGCGAACCGGTCGACGTCGCCGCCCTCGTCACCGAGGTCGCCGATGCCAATCTGCCGCTCGCCGTCAACAAGCAGCAGAGCATTTCGGTCTCGGCGCCCCCGAACTTCGTCACCATGTGCGATTCCGACCGGATCCGCGAGGCGATCGACAATTTGATCAGCAACGCCATCAAATATTCGCCGATCGGCGGCAAGATCAAGGTGGCCGTCACCCATGAGGGTGAGCACACCGTGATCCGCATCGCCGACGATGGCGCCGGCCTGTCGCCGGAAGACCTCGGCCGGCTGTTCGGCCGGTTCCAGCGACTGTCGGCCAAGCCGACCGCCGGCGAAAGCTCGACCGGCCTTGGACTTTCCATTGTTAAGCGCATAATCGACATGCATGGCGGTCACGTAACCGCGCAGAGTCCCGGCCCCGGACGGGGGTCAACCTTTACGGTTACATTGCCGGCAACAGAGACGTCATGACCCAGAGCCCGCATATCATCATTGTCGATGACGAGGCACCGGCCCGCGAGATGGTCGGTGACTACCTCAAGATGCACGGCTTTGGCGTGACGCTGTGCGACGGGGAAAAAGCCTCGCGCAGCGTTATCGAGACCAACGTGCCTGACCTGGTCGTGCTCGACCTCAACATGCCCGAGGAAGACGGACTGTCGATCATCCGCGACCTCAAGAGCCGCATCAACGTCCCCGTCATCATGTTGACCGCGACCGCAAGCCCGATCGACCGCGTCGTGGGCCTCGAGCTTGGCGCCGACGACTATGTCGCAAAACCCTGCGAACTGCGGGAATTGATGGCCCGCATCCGCTCGGTGCTGCGGCGAAGCACGCCGGCCAAGGCCGCTGCTGCACCGGAGGCTGCAGCCGCAAAGACGGAAAGGGAGCAATTGGTGCGGTTCGGCACCAAATGGCTCGACCTCGAAGCGCAGGCACTGCGCGACGACGAAGGCAACGAGCATCCGCTCACCGCGTCCGAATTCGGATTGCTGAAGGTGTTTGCGGCCAACCCGAAGCGGGTGCTGTCGCGCGAGCGGCTGCTGGAGCTCGCCAATGCCCGCGACGCCGAGGCCTTCGACCGCGCGGTCGATCTCCGCATCATGCGTATCCGCCGCAAGATCGAGATCGATCCGACCAAGCCGTCCGTGATCCGCACCATCCGCGGCGGCGGCTATCTGTTCTCGCCGACCGGCGAGAAGGCGTAGGCGCAGGCAGCGTCCCGGCGATCGACGGAACCCATACCGCGCGCGCTATCAATAAGACCTCAGGTCGTTGTCACCTTCCGTCAAACGACTCCGTGGGGTTGTAAGCCGGCTTCCGCCTGGCTTTCGCCGGGACGACGATGGAATGGTGGCTGGGAGAGCGCTATTACGCGGATCGAGGGAAATCGTTCCAAACCCCCGGATTCCTCTTCTTCCAATTTTCCGCACGTTGAAATTACTCACATTTCGCCCTCGAATGTTTCGTCGGGCAGGCCGCGACGAAACAATTCTCTGGTTCACGAAACCATTTTCTGGTTTTGGCGCAGACGTCCCGAAACGGTGGTTGCCTAACAATCCTCCCAACGAAGCGCCGCCAAAACGGCGAAGTGGGAGCCTACCATGTCGAACGTCATCGCCATCAACGCCGCAGCCGAGAAGAGCATCGCCGCTGCCCACGCGACCTCGGATGAAATGCTGCTGGGGAGCATCGCCAAGGGCGATCGTACCGCGATGCATGTGCTTTACTCCCGTCACAATCGTCCGGGTTTACCGCTTCGTGCTGCGCATGGTGCGCGACACCACGGTGGCCGAAGACCTGGTGAGCCAGGTATTTCTGGACGTGTGGCGGACCGCCTGCCAGTTCGAGGGCCGCTCGCAGGTTTCGACCTGGCTGCTGTCGATCGCCCGCTTCAAGGCGCTGACCGCGCTGCGCCAGCGCAAGCATGAGGACATCGAGCAGGAAGACGTGCTGGAGATCGCCGACGAGGCCGACACGCCGGAAGCGTCGCTCGATCGCGCCAACACCAGCGCCATCCTGCGCGCCTGCGTCGCAAAGCTGTCGCCGGCGCATCGCGAGATCATCAACCTCGTCTATTACCATGAGAAGTCGGTGGAAGAGGCCGGCGAGATCATCGGCATTCCCCAGAGCACGGTGAAGACCCGCATGTTCTATGCCCGCAAGCAACTGGCCGACCTGCTGCGCTGCGCCGGCGTGGATAGCATCGCAGCATAAATATACGTATCTTCAATGACTTAAGCGAGGCGCAAGGCAATTCCGGCGATCGTTTTCCAAGCCAACAAAACCCGCCGACGAAACCATTGAAACAATTCGACGACATCACCCGGAAAAACTGCGCCCCTATACCACTAACCGTCAACGCAACGCCAACGCCGAACAGGAGAACGAACATGCTGAAGCCTTCCTTCCGCTTCTTCATCATCCCGCTCGGCGCCGTCGCGACACTGGCCTCGCTGTCCAGCCAGAACATCGCACCCCGCGCACAGCGCGATGCCGGTTCGATGACGGTGCGTGAACAGGTGGTCGATTGCAGCACCCGGAATGTCTCCGAGGTCTGCGTCATCAAGTAGCTGATTTCAACGAGTTTCCAGGCCGACCAATCTTCCAAGTTCCAAACCTCCCAGGAAATCTCCAACGACCCGGCCGGGATGCCCCCAGCCGGGTCGCTCTGCGTTTGCGGACCCGCTTCGTGTCTTGTGATGTGGAAAAGCTCACGCGGACGTGACGCCACGCAAGAGAACCGGACGTAACGCCTGGCAATCCGCAACGAGTTGATCGTGACAATGAGCATGCTAAACCGCAGATCTCATTGTGACGGATGGTGGCGATGTTCGATGGCCTTGACGCGGTCGTTCTGGCTCGGGCGCAATTTGCCTTCACGATGTCGTTCCACATCATATTCCCGGCGTTTTCGATCGGGCTTGCCAGCTATCTTGCCGTGCTCGAAGCGCTCTGGCTGTGGACCGGGCGCGAGGTCTTCATCAGTCTGTTTCAATACTGGCTAAAGATTTTTGCCGTCGCCTTCGGCATGGGCGTGGTGTCGGGCATCGTGATGTCCTACCAGTTCGGCACCAACTGGTCGGCGTTTTCGGACAAGGTGGGCCCGGTGATCGGCCCGCTGATGGCCTATGAGGTGTTGACCGCCTTCTTCCTCGAGGCGGGCTTTCTCGGCGTGATGCTGTTCGGCCTCGAGCGCGTTGGCCCAAGACTGCATTTTTGGCGACCCTGATGGTTGCGATCGGCACGCTGACCTCGGCGTTCTGGATCCTCTCGGCCAATTCCTGGATGCAGACGCCCGACCGGCTACGCCGTCAATGCGGATGGCCAGTTCGTCGCCGCCGACTGGCTCAAGGTGATCTTCAACCCGTCTTTTCCTTACCGCCTCGTGCACATGGTGCTGGCGGCGTACCTCACCACGGCGCTGGTGGTCGGCGCGGTCGGGGCCTGGCATTTGCTGCGCGACCAGCATCTCGCCGGTCCCCGCGTGATGTTCTCGATGGCGATGTGGATGGCGACCCTGGTGGCGCCGATCCAGATCCTCGCCGGCGACCAGCACGGTCTCAACACGCTGGAGCACCAGCCGGTCAAGATCATGGGGATGGAGGGCCATTATGAGAGCCACAAGGACGGCGCGCCGCTGATCCTGTTCGGCCTGCCCAACCAGGCCAAAGGCAGGGTCGACTATGCGGTCGAGATTCCCCGACTGGGATCGCTGATCCTGAAACATAACCCCGACGCGCCGATGGCCGGCCTCGATACCGTGCCGCGCGAAAACTGGCCGCCGGTGCCGATCACGTTCTGGGCGTTCCGCATCATGGTCGGCCTCGGATTTTTGATCATGGGGCTCGGGCTGTTCAGCGCATGGATGCGCTGGCGCGGAAGACTCTACAGCTCGCGCCTGTTGCTGATGTGCGCGATCGCGATGGGCCCGGCCGGCTTCCTTGCGGTGCTCGCGGGCTGGTTCACCACCGAGACCGGGCGCCAGCCGTTCACGGTCTACGGATTGTTGCGGACGGTTGATGCGGCCTCGCCGCTGGCGGCACCTGCCGTCGGCTCCTCGCTCACCGCCTTCGTCATCGTTTATTTCACCGTGTTCACCGCCGGCGTGGTCTATCTGCTGCGCCTGATGGCGCTGCCGCCGCATCCGGGCGAACGGGGGCCGGACAGCCACATCCCGGCCCACGCCGCCGGCATCACGCCGGCCGCCCGCGCCATTTCGGAGGGCGCCCGATGACTATCGCCATCGACCTCGCGGTCATCTGGGCGTTCATCATCGCCTTTGCGGTGTTCGTCTACATCGTCATGGACGGTTTTGATCTCGGCCTCGGCATCCTGTTTCCGTTCTTCCCTGAAAAAGCCGACCGCGACGTCATCATGAACAGCGTGGCTCCGGTCTGGGACGGCAACGAAACCTGGCTGGTGCTCGGCGGCGGCGGGATGATGGCGGCGTTTCCGCTCGCCTATGCGGTGCTGATGCCGGCGCTCTATACGCCCATGATCGCGATGCTGGTCGGGCTGATCTTCCGCGGCGTCGCCTTCGAATTCCGCTGGCGTTCGCAGCACGAACGCAACCGCTGGGACCTCGCCTTCGCCGGCGGCTCGCTGGTGGCCGCGCTGGCGCAGGGCATCGCGCTCGGCGCCATCCTGCAGGGCGTACATGTCGACGGCCGGCATTACGCCGGCGGGTGGTGGGACTGGCTGACGCCGTTCAGTATTTTGACCGGTGCCTCGCTTGTCATCGGCTATGCGCTGTTGGGGGCGGGCTGGCTGATCATGAAGACCGAAGGGCGCTTGCGCGACAAGGCCTATCAAATGGCCTGGGTGCTGCTGTTCGCGATGCTGGGCGCGATCGGCGCGGTCTCCATGGCCACGCCCTTCCTGCATATCCAGTACACCCAGCGCTGGTTTACCTGGCCGAACATTATCCTGACCGCGCCGGTGCCGATCGCGGTCGCCGGCGTTACCGTGCTGCTGTTGCGCAGCCTCGCCAACAAATACGACTATCAGCCGTTCTTCCTGACGCTTTTGCTGTTCCTGTTGTCCTATGCGGGCTCGGCATCAGCATGTATCCCTACATCGTGCCGCAGAGCATCACGATCTGGCAGGCGGCGGCGCCCGAGAACAGCCAGATCTTCATGCTGGTCGGCGTCGCCATCCTGATCCCGCTGATCCTGATCTACACCGGATGGGCCTATTGGGTCTTCCGTGGCAAGGTCAGGGCTGGGAGCGGTTACCATTGAAGCCGCTTGAGCCAGATCAACGGCCTCTCGCAAGACGCCTGTTGTGGTTCGTGGCGCTGTGGCTCGGCGGGCGTCGGCACGGTGGCGCTGATCTCGTTCGGCCTGCGGCTCTGGATCGCGCCGAAATAAGGCGCTTCGGCACGTCCGCGACTATTCGTCAATACCCAGAAAGCGGTGACATTCCAGCAGATTATTCGGTTCCTTCGCCCAAAACTTGCCATCAAGCTGTCGCTGAGGTTTGATGGTTCCCGCGATTTGGGTGGAGCCCAACGTTTGGCGCGCGCGCCAACAAGGAGAGCCTTCGCCATGACGAGATTTCGCCACCTGATCTGGATGGTTGTCGCCGCGGGCGCCCTGCTGCTTTCGGCGGCGTCGCAGGCCACGCGCAGTCGCGCCACCCCGATGTCGGTGACCAGCCCGGCCTGATGCCGGACGATTCTGGTCGAACTCGATCCGGAATTCCGCAAGCAGATGGTTTACTACCGCACCAACGAGGCGCCAGGCACCATCATCGTCGCAACCGCCGAGCGCCATCTGTATCTGGTCCAGGGTAACGGCCGCGCGATCCGCTATGGCATCGGCGTCGGCCGCGAAGGATTTCAGTGGCAGGGGCTCGTGAACATCACCCGCAAGGCGGAATGGCCGGACTGGACCCCGCCGCCGGAGATGATCGCAACGCCAGCCCTATCTGCCGCGCTTCATGGCCGGCGGCCCCGGCAACCCGCTCGGCGCACGCGCGATGTATCTCGGCACCACCGTCTATCGCATCCACGGCACCAACCGGCCCGATACGATCGGCACTGCCGTCTCCTCCGGCTGCTTCCGCCTGGTCAACACCGACGTCACCGACCTCTACGAGCGCGTCCCGGTCGGCACCAAGGTGATTATCCGGCAGAAGCCCGAACTGTAATTGCTCCGCCGTCTCTCCTGATCTCATTGTCCCCATTTTGGTGAAAGACAAATCATGCGCACATTTCGAGGTGGCCTGCTGATCGGGCTCGCGGTCGCCGTCCTGGTTGCGGTTATTGCCATCGTCTATGAGCGCTACGACACCCGAACCTTGAAGCGCACCGTGCGCCGCGGCGAGGTGCTGTGCGGCGTCAACAAGGGCCTGCCCGGCTTCTCGATCCCCGACGAGAAGGGCAACTGGACCGGCTTTGACGTCGACTTCTGCCGCGCGGTGGCGGCGGCGATTTTTAACGATCCGGGCAAGGCAAAATTCATCCCGCTCGATGCCAGCGAGCGCTTCAAGGAACTGCAGAACCGCAAGGTCGACATCCTCTCCCGCAACTCGACCTGGAGCATGTCGCGCGAGACCAATTACGACCTCTATTTCCCGGCGGTTGCCTATTACGACGGCGAAGGCTTCATGCTGCCGCGCGCTCGCGCAACATCGATTCCGCGCTCGATTTGAACGGCAGCAAGATTTGCGTGCAGGCGGACACCACGACGGTGCTCAACCTCGCCGACTATTTCCGCGCCAACAACATGAAATACACGGAGATGAAATTCGGCAAGCTGGAGGAAGCCGTCAAGGCGTACGATTCCGGCCAGTGCGACACCTTTACCGCCGACGTCTCTCAGCTTATGCGCATTGCGGCTTACCCTCTCCCAGCCGAACGATCACAACATCCTGCCCGACATCATCTCCAAGGAGCCGCTCGCGCCGGTGGTGCGGCAGCGCGACGACGACTGGATGATGCTCGTGAAGTGGACGCTCTATGCGATGATCAACGCCGAGGAACTCGGCATCACCTCGAAGAACATCGACGAGGCGCTGAAGTCGAAGAAGCCCGAGGTGATGCGCCTGGTCGGCACCGAGGGCTCCTACGGCGAGGACCTCGGCCTCACCAAGGACTGGGCGGCCCGCATCATCCGCCATGTCGGCAATTACGGCGAGATCTACGACCGCAACGTCGGCAGCGGATCCAAGCTGAAGATCCCGCGCGGCCTCAACCAGCTCTGGAGCGCCGGCGGCATCCAGTACGCCCCGCCGATCAGGTGAAGGCGCGGCCAGGCCCCACACTCACTCGGCGTCACCCGCGAAGGCGGGTGATCCGGTACGCCGCGACCTCTCGGCTCAAGCACGACCATCTCTGGAATACTGGATCGCCCGGTCAAGCCGGGCGACGACGGCGGTGTGTGACGCGCTCTCGCCGCGCGACCTCAATAGCTCTTCGCCCGCGCCAATTGGTCGGCGTGGTAATTCGCGTCGCCAAACAGTTCCTGGCATACCCGGGCGCGCTTCATGAAGAAGCCGATGTCGAACTGGTCGGTCATGCCCATGCCGCCGTGCATCTGCACGCCTTCCTGCACTGCAAGCGTCGCGGTCGTGCCGGCGCGCGCCTTGGCGACCGCGACCGCGCTGGCCGCCTTGACCGGATCGGCATCCAGCGCCTGCAGCGCCTTCAGCACCGCGGCACGGGTGATCTCGATCTCGATATAGAGCTGCGCGGCGCGGTGCTGCAGCGCCTGGAATTCGCCGATCGCCTTGCCGAACTGCTTTCGTTCCTTCAGGTACGCCACCGTGCGGCCGAACACCTCTTCGCTCAGCCCCACCATTTCGGACGCCACCGCGCCGCGGCCGATATTGAGGACGCCGTCCAATAGCGGAAAGCCCTGATCGACCTCGCCGAGCACGCTGTCGGCATTGACTTCGACATTGTCAAAAGTGATCCGCGCCGCGTTGTGCGCATCGACCATGATGGTGCGCTCGGTGGCGATGCCCTTGGTCTTGGGATCGACCAGGAACAGCGTCAGCCCGTTGCTTCTCTCCGGCCGAGCCCGCGGTGCGCGCCGCGACGATCAGGAGATCGGCGGTGTGGCCGTCGACCACGAACGCCTTGTCGCCGTTGAGCCTGAACCCGTTGCCGGAACGCACCGCCTGCATGCTGGTCTGCAACGGGCGGTGCTTTGCGCCCTCGTCGATCGCGAGCGCAGCCAGCAGCGAGCCGTCGGAGATCTTCGGCAGATACTGCGACTTCTGCGCCTCGCTGCCGCCGCGCGTCAGCGCGGAAGCCGCGAGCACGGCAGTGGCAAGGAACGGCGACGGCATCAAGGTGCGGCCGATCTCCTCCATGAGCACGCCGGCCTCGACGCGAGCCGAGCCCGCTGCCGCCGAATTGCTCGGGTATCAGCAATCCGGAAAGCCCATCTCGGCAAACGTTCTTCCAGAGCTCGCGCGAAAACCCGGTTTCATCCTTGGCGTCGCGAAGCTGCCGCAGATGCGACACCGGCGCCTTGTCGCTGATCAGGCCGCGCGCTGAGTCGCGCAGCATGGATTGTTCTTCGGTGAGGACGAGGGCCATGGTGTGATTCCGTATACTGCTAAACGCACTGAGTTGAATTCGTCATGTCCGCGGGCGTCGACGCCGACGCAGAACGGAGCTCGAGGATCGCGTTCGCGCTCGCCCTTCCGCGGAATGACGAGCGTCTACGCCCCCGGCAGATCGAGGATGCGTTTGGCGACGATGCCGAGCATCACCTCGCTGGTGCCGCCCTCGATCGAGTTGGCCTTGGTGCGCAGCCAGGCGCGCGGGCGGGCGCCGCCCCGGAACGCTCGCTCTCCCATTCCAGCGCGTCGATGCCGCCGGCCGACATCAGGATCTCGTAGCGGCGCTTGTTGAGCTCGGTGCCGTAATATTTCATCGCCGAGGAGAACGCCGGATGCGACTGGCCGGCTTTGGCCAGATCGACCGCGCGCTCGGCGGCGGCGGCGAGCGCCGCCTCGTCGATCTCGAAGGTTGCGATCTGGCTGCGCAGCATCGGCGTCTTCCAGCCGGCCCTGCTCGTCGGTGCCGACGGAATCCGCGGCGATCTGGCCGAGCGGCCGGCCGACGCCGCGCTCGCCCATGCCCGGAGATCATCGCGCGCTCATGCTGCAGCAGATATTTCGCGACATCCCAGCCGCGGTTGACGGTGCCGACCACATGCGACTTCGGCACCCGCACATTGTCGAAGAAGGTCTCGCAGAACGGCGAGTAGCCGGAGATCAGAAGGATCGGTTTTGTCGACACGCCCTTCGAGGCCATGTCGAACAGGATGAAACTGATGCCGTCATGCTTCTTCGCCGCGGGATCGGTGCGCACCAGGCAGAAAATCCAGTCGGCGTAGTTGGCGTAGGAGGTCCAGATCTTCTGGCCGTTGATGATGTAATCGTCGCCGTCGCTGCTCGGCGCGGGTCTGCAGCGAGGCGAGGTCCGATCCGGCGTTCGGCTCGGAATAGCCCTGGCACCAGCGGATCAGGCCGGCCGTGATTTTCGGCAGATGCTCCTTCTTCTGCGCCTCGGTGCCGTATTTCAGAAGCGCCGGTCCGAGCATGGAGATGCCGAACGAGGTCAGCGGCTGCCGCGCGCCGATCGCCGCCATCTCCTGGCGCAGGATCTTTGCCTCTTCGCCATCGAGGCCGCCGCCGCCATATTCCTTCGGCCAGTGCGCCACGGTCCAGCCCTTGTCGCGCATCCGCTCGAACCAGACGCGCTGCGCCTCCGAGGAGAACTTTGCGTTGCGGCCGCCCCAGAAAGTGTCGGCCTCCGAGGTCATGGGCTTGCGCATCTCCGGCGGGCAATTGGCCTCCAGCCAGGCGCGGGTCTCACGGCGGAAATTTTTCGAGATCGGGCATCGTGCGTTTCCATCTGAAAGCATTTGTTGAATCGACCTTAGCCCTGGAGCCGCGGAATTCAATATCTCTTTCGCCGCTCGCCATGCGACTGGCGACGGTGGTCCCGACACGGGATCGGGTGTATTCGCTAGAGCACGTAACGATTGAAAAACAAGAGGAAACGCGAGATGCGGCTAAAACTGCTTTCGCCTGGCGAAATGAGCGCGGAGCAAAAGAAACCTACGACGAGGCGATCGCCGGCAAGCGCGGCGCCGCGCCAGCGCCGATGATGGCCTGGCTCAACAGCCCGGACATGGCTCGGCATGCCACGCGCCTGGGCGAAGTGCTGCGCTTCAACACGATGTTTCCGCCAAAACTGTCGGAGATCGCGATCCTCGTCACCGCGCGGCATTGGACCGCGCATTACGAATGGTTCGCGCACAAGCGCCTGGCGCTGAAAGGCGGCATGGACCCAAAGATCATCGAAGCGATCCGCGACCGCCGCACGCCGGAGTTCGACGATCCGAAAGCCCAGATGATCTACGACGTCGCCAGATCGCTGCACGAAGGCCACGGGCTGTCGCAGGCGCTCTATGACGAAGCCGTCAAGCTGCTGACCGTGCGCGGCGTGGTCGAGGTCATCGGGCTGTGCGGCTACTACACCATGGTTTCGATGACGCTGAACACGTTTGAATTTGGACTGCCGGCGGGAGAGGTTATCGGAGCTGGCGTAGCTGCATCGCCTCGCGATCCTGGCTAAATGCGGGAGCAGTGGCGGTTTGGGAAACCCAGGATTTCCGGACCACTGGTATCGGATAGTCCCGGTTCTTAGCTAAGCTGAAAGCCGGGCCTCGCCGGAAGCGGGCGAGGTACGGAAGCCTGGAGGAACAACATGCCCGAAAATCCCCCATCATTGCCGGCACGCGGATTGGGCATGTGCACCTGAAGGTGGCCGATCTCGACCGCGCGCTCGGTTTCTATTGCGGCGTGCTCGGCTTCGAGCTGCAGCAGCGGCTGGGCTCCGGCGCGGCATTCATTTCGGCTGGCGGCTATCACCATCACATCGGGCTCAACACCTGGGAGAGCAAAGGCGGCCATCCGCCGCCGCCGGGCACCACCGGGCTGTTCCACACCGCGATCCTCTACCCGACCCGCCCGGCGCTGGCGGATGCGCTCGCACCGCGTGCTCAGCGCCGGCATCGAGCTCGACGGCGCCAGCGATCACGGCGTCAGCGAAGCGCTGTATTTGCGCGACCCCGACCAGAACGGCGTCGAACTCTACTGGGACCGGCCGAAGGAGCAATGGCCGCGCACGCCGGATGGCGCGCTTTCGATGTTCACGAAGCGGCTGGACCTTGAGGAACTGCTGCGCCAGCGGGAGGCGTGACCCGTCCGTCATTACCAGGGGCGCTATGGATTGCTTCGCAGAGCCTGTCATCGGGCGGCGCGTTGCGCCGACCGGTTGGCTCAGCAATGACGGTGTCTTGCCCCGTATCATCACCAGTACCGCCGCCGTCAATTCCAGCGCGATGCAGCCATAAAACGGCAGCGCGTAGCCGCCGGAGAGATCGTGCAACAGCCCGACCACGCCGGACCGAACGCATAGGTGATCTGATTGATCGCGGTGATCAGGCTGATCAGCACGCCGAACGAGCGCGGATCGAACTCGCGCTGCACGATCAGCGCCGGCAGCGTGATCAGATTGCCGACGGAAAATCCGAACACCGCGCAGGCCGCGATCAGCACGACAGTCGTTGCCGCTGTTGATGACGACGAGCAGCGCCGCGGCCTGGCTGACAAAGGACAGCGCCGACGCCAGTCGCTGGTTGAGGCGGTCGATCACGAACGAGAACGCAACGCGGCCGACCACCGCCATCGCCGTCATCAGCGCCACGGCGAACGCCGCGCGCTCGCGACCGATCACCGAATCCAGAAACGCGATCAGGTGAACGATGAAGCCGACCTGGGCGAACAGCACCAGCGCGAACGCGCCCGAGACCGAAAGGAAGCCGAGGTCGCGAAACGCCCGCGCGCGGATCTGCGTCGCCGACACGTCTGATGCAGCCAGCGACACCGCGCCGAGATGCATCGGAGGACGACCAACAAGGATCAGGATCACCGGCACCATCAGCACGATCATGGCGATCGCAGCCGCCATCATCGCGCCGGGAAATCCAAAATGGCCGATGGCCAGTACCAGCAGCGGCACGCCGGCAATGCCGCCGAAACTCGCGCCGTTCAGCGCCAGGCTGATCGCCATGCCGCGCTTCTCATTGAACCACAGGCCAAGCGTGTTGGTGATGATGCCAAGGCTGGTGCCGGCCCAGCCGAAGGCGAGCACGGCATTGGCGAGATAGAGCTGCCACGGCTCGCGAACCTGCCCGATCGAGACCGCGGCCGCGGCCATCGCCAGTGTGCCTGCGATCAGGCAGTTCCGCGGTCCGAAACTGCGGATCGCCTCGCTGACGAAAACAACCAGCGCCGCGCCGGCCAGATAGTAGAATGTGGTGCCGGATGAGATCAGCGACGCCGGCCAGCCGCGCAGCCGGTGCAGTTCGGCGACATAGACGCTCTGGCCGTAGAAGCCGAGCTCCCCAGCCAAACGTGGCGAGCAGGAAGCAGACCAGCACGATGCGCCAGCCCTCGTAGCGAAAGGAGGTCTCGTCGACGGCGGTGTGATTGGTGGCGTCCAACGCTTTTACTTCTTCTTGCAGTTACGTGGACAGCATAATCAGCCGGACAGAAAAATACTTCGGTGGCTAGCGAACTGTCAGCAGATGGCAGCAATGCTAGATACTGGGCTCGGGAAACTCGTCCACGGCGCGCAATTTCGCCCGCCGTTTTGCGAAGGAGACGAACGACAGCACGGCAAGCCCGAGCAGAACCGGCGGGAACACCACCATGTTGACCGCCGACCAGCCGTAATTGGCGAGCAGCTGGCCGGACGAGAACGATCCGATCGCCATCATCCCGAACACCAGGAAATCGTTGAAGGCCTGCACCTTGTTGCGCTCCTGCGGCCGGTGCGTTTCCAGTACCAGGGCGGAGGCGCCGACGAAGCCGAAATTCCAGCCCACGCCGAGCACGATCAGCGTCGCCCAGAAATGCGGCGCGGTGATGCCGGAAAGCCCGATCATCGCCGCGACCGCCTCCAGCGACAAGCCGAGCGCCACGATGCGAGTGCGCCGAAGCGGGCGATCAGCGAGCCTGTGAAGAAGCTCGGGCCATACATCGCCACGATGTGCCACTGAATGCCGAAATTGGAGTCGCTGACGGTCAGCCCGCACATCTTCATGGCGAGCGGCGCCGAGGTCATCACGAGGTTCATCATGGGATAGGCGATCACGCCGCACAGCGCGGCCGCAATGAAGCGCGGCTGCCGCGCGATCTGAAACAGCGGCCGGCCGCCATGCAGATCGGCCGCCGCCGGCCTTGGCGCATCGACGCCCGACGAGCACCGCCATCGCCACCAGCGCCACGAGCGCCTGCATCACAAAGCTGAACGCGAACAGATAAGGCGGCCAGACGTCCATGGTCCACTGCACGAGCTGCGGACCGAGCACGCCCGCGAACACGCCGCCCGCCATCACCCATGACACGGCTTTGGGCCGGAACGCAGCGCTGGCGCCGTCGGCGGCGGCAAAACGATAGGATTGCGCCACCGCGCCATAGAGCCCGCCGAGGAATGTCGCGCCGCAGAACAGCCAGAACGATCCGTACAGGGATCGCGAATGCGCCGAGCGCTCCGGTAAGCACGCCGCAGCCGGTGCCGATGATGAAGGCGGCGCGGCGGCCATAAGCACGCGAGATCGCCCCCGTCGGCAGCGTTCCGGCGGCAAGCCCCAGCACATACATCGACAGCGGCACGGTCGCGAGCGAGATCGTCGGCGCCAGCGTTGCGCCGACGATCGAGCCGGTGGCGAAGATCACAGCCGAATTGGCGCCGGTCAGCGCCTGCGCCGCGGCGAGCCGCAGCACGTTCGCGCGCGCGCGTGCGTCATCGGCAATCTCTTCGCTCGCTGTCAGGTCGATCATCGGCATCCCGGCAGGCCCCGGCCGGGAGCCTCTTGATCTGCGCGCTACTATGGAGAGAGGGTCGCATGCGATCAACCGCCGCAAACGGGCGCACGCTATGCGCCGGCATCGCCCTTCGATCGGCCGAACGCCAGAATGAAATTGTTGGCGGGCATGTCGCTGATCTCGATCAAATTCAGGCCGACGCTGTCAGCGAGTTTCTCGAGATCGGCGACATCGCGCACACCCCATTCGGCATCGCTGGTCGCGCAGGCTGGTGTCGAACACGGCGTTGCTGAGCGCGGTGTGCTTGCCGTCGCGCTTGAACGGACCGTAGAGAAACAGCCGCCCGTCGGCGCGCAGATAGCGTCCGGCGCCGGCGAACAGGCCTTCGGCGACGCGCCAGGGCGCGATGTGGATCACATTGGCGCAAAACACCGCCAGCAGATTTGCCGGCCCGCCGCCATCTCGCATCGCAGATGCCCAGGCCGGATCGGTGAGATCGATCCGCCGCGGCGGGCGGATGTTGGGCAGGCCTGAATGCTCGCGCCACGCCTCGATGCTCGCAAATGCGCCTCGTTGAGGTCGCTCGGCCACCAGGTGATATCGGGGGTATGGCGGGCGAAAGTGCACTACATGCTGGCCGGTGCCGCTGCCGGCCTCCAGCACGTCGCCGGATTGACCGGCGAGGAACTTCTCCAAGACCGCCCAGATCGGCACATGGTTGCGATGGAACGCCGCCGCATCGAGCCGGCCGTCGGGCTCGACCGGCCGGCCATCCTTGCCAAACTCAACCACAAACTCGGCCACCGGCACTCTCCTGTCCGCCCCATTTTAGACGGTGCAGGCGAAGCCTGCAAATTGACGTGCGGCGAAGCCCGCAAAAAGTAAGGCGACATGGCTGCGATTCAGGAACAATGACGCTGTCGCGGGGTCATTGAGAGCATTAACCTCCTCGCTGCCGCGCCTGTTCTCCGCATTGCGCGCCGGATGGGCTTTGTGCTTTTGACCCTATATTCCTTGACGGGATTATCGAGATTAACGTCCGGGAAACGCCTTTGATCGCCAATCTTACGTTCAAGTCAGGCCTCGCCCTGGCGCTGCTGGCTCGGCGCCGCTGCGCGGCCCGGCGCGGGCGCAATCGGCCGCCGCCGAGGGCCAGAAGCTCGCATTCGACCGCGGCAAGGGCAATTGCCTGACCTGCCATGTCATCAAGGGCGGCGATCTCCCCGGCACGATCGGCCCCGAACTGGTCGAGCATGAAGAGCAAATATCCCAACCGCGACGATCTCGTCGCCATCGTGTCAGACGAGACCAAGCGCAATCCGCTGACCGTGATGCCTCCATTCGGACGAAACCGGATTTTGACCGAAAAGGAAATCAACGCGGTAGTGGATTTCCTGCAGACGCTGTGATGCGAAATGCTTTCGGGAGCTTTTGAATAATGATGACCGATAACGGATTTTCGGCGACACGACGACTGATCCTGAAAGGCGCCGGCCTGGTCGCGCTGATCGGGCTCGGCGCCGTCGCCTTCGGCGCTTGCGCCGGCGCTCGCCGCGGCCAACGACAAATATCCGGAAGAGGCGTTCAAGCAGAAGAGCGAGGCCGATGCGATCAAGGCGCTCTATGGCAAGACCGCCGAAGCCGTCGGACAAGGTGAAGATGGACGCGCCCGAGATCGCGGAAAACGGCGCGGTGGTTCCGGTCGCGGTGACGACGACGCTTGCCGACGTCACCTCGATCTCGTTCCTGGTCAGCCGAAAATCCGATCGCGCTGGTGGCCTCCTACAAGATTCCCGCCGGCACGGTGCCGAGCGTCGCCAACCGCATCAAGATGGCGAAGACCAGCAACGTCACCTGTCATCGTCGAGGCCGGCGGCAAGCTCTACAGCGCGACCAAGGAAGTCAAGGTCACCGTCGGCGGCTGCGGCGGTTAGAGAGGGAAATTCACCATGGCTTCTACCATTCGCGTGCGCGCCACCGCCAACGGCGACATCACCGAAGTGCAGGCGCTGATCCAGCACCCGATGGATTCCGGCTTCGTCAAGGACGCCAAGGGCGAGACCATTCCGCCGCACTTCATCCAGCAGCTGACGTTCGAACATGACGGCAAGAATGTATTCGTCGCCGACTGGGGCGGCGGCGTTTCCAAGGACCCCTATGTCAAGTTCGCGTTCAAGGGCGGCAAGAAGGGCGACGACCTCAAGATCAGCTGGGTCGACAACAAGGGCGCCACCGACACCACCACGGCGAAGATCCAATGATGAACTGCGCTTCGCCATCCATTTCGCTTCTGGCGACGCTCGCGCTCTCGCTTGTCGCGATGCCGCCCGCGGCGCGCCGCCGACAAGATCGATCCCGGTGGCAGACAAGAAGGCGTTCCAGAAATTCTTCACCGACAAGTTCCCGAAGCTGAAGCCGGAGGATTTCGTCAACGGTCCCTATTCGATGGACGAGGGCCTGCACAAGCAGTGGGAGGAGAAGGAGCAGTTTCCGCCCTACGAGTTCTCGCTCGAGGCGGGCAAGGAGATGTTTTCAAAGCCGTTCAAGAACGGCAAGACCTACGCCGACTGTTTCCCGAACCAGGGCATCGGCATCCGCCAGAACTATCCCTACTTCGACGAGAAGGAAGGCAAGGTCATCACGCTGGAGCTGGCGCTGAACCGCTGCCGCGAGGCCAATGGCGAGCCGCCGTTGTCCTATGTGAGGGACGACATGGCGGCGCTGACCGCCTACATGGCCTTCACCTCGCGCGGCAAGCCGTTTGACATCAAGATCCCGAACGATCCGCGCGCGCTGGAAGCCTATCAGAAGGGCAAGGAATATTTCTACACCCGCCGCGGCCAGCTCAATTTCTCCTGCGCCACCTGCCACGTGCAGAGCCCGGGCGAGCGCATCCGCGCCGAGGTGCTGGCGCCGGCGCTGGGTATTTTGAACGCGATGCCGATCTATCGCTCGGAATGGGCCGGCATGGGCACCACCAGCCGCCGCTTCACCACCTGCAACAGCCAGATCCGCGGCGTGCCGCTCGACGCCGCAGGACGACGAATACCGCAACGTCGAATATTACCTGTCCTATGTCAGCAACGGACTGCCGATCTCCGGCCCGGGAGCGCGGCCATGAGCATTGCTCAAACCGCTGCTGGTCTCGATGCTGCTGATCGCAAGCGCCGGCGCCTCGCCGCATCCGAAGCCGACTTCAAGGCGGCCTATGCCGCCGCCGAAGCCGCCAACAAGGAGGCCGGCAGCCTGCGCAATCAGTGGACCACGACGGCATCGACGCTGGCCGCTGCGAAAAAGCCGCCGATGGCGGCGACTTCGACACAGGCTGTCGCGGCGGCGAAGGAAGCCGAAGCGCTGGCAAAAGCCTCGATCTACCAGGCGACCAGCGAAAGGAACGCTGGAAGGATATGGAAATACGCTAGAGCGTGGCGACGCGGAGAGATCGCATGACGGTTCCGCCGCCGGGATCTTTGAAGGCAGGTGCCGCCGCCGCGCTGTCGGGCAGCTTGCCGCGCGCGGCGCGCAGCGCCGACAACGCCGGCGTCTACGACCTCGAACGCTTCGGCAATGCGCGCATCCTGCACACCACGGATACTCATGCGCAGCTGAAACCGGTCTATTTCCGCGAGCCCAGCGTCAATCTCGGCGTCGGCGCCATGGCGGGCAAGCCGCCGCATTTGGTTGGAAAAGCCTTTCTCGACCGCTTTGGCATCCGCCCCGACAGCGCCGACGCCTATGCCTTCACCTGCATCGAATTCGAGAAATCCGCCGCGCGCTTCGGCAAGCTCGGCGGCTATGCGTATCTGAAGACGCTGATCGACCGTCTGCGCAGCGAGCGTCGGACAAGGCCGCTCGCTGCTGCTCGATGGCGGCGACCTCTGGCAGGGGCACTGGGCTCGCCAACGCCATGCAGGGCGCCGACATGGTGGAAGCCGTCAAACCTGCTCGGCATCGAGGCGATGACCGGCCATTGGGAATTCACCTATGGCGAGGCGGCGTTGCGGAAAAATCTCGCGCGCTTCAAGGGCGAGTTTCTGGCGCAGAACGTCTTCTTGACCGAGGAGGCGGCCTTCAACGACGCCAAGGCGTTCGACCCGGCCTCGGGGCGCGTCTTCAAGCCATCCGGTCATCAAGGAAATCGGCGGCTACCGTATCGCGGTGATCGGGCAGGCCTTTCCCTACGTGCCGATCGCGCATCCAAAGCGTTTTACGCCGGACTGGAAGTTCGGCATCCGCGACGAGGAGCTGCAAAGACTGGTCGACGCGCATCGCGGCACCGACAAGGTCGATGCCGTGATCCTGCTGTCGCATAACGGCATGGACGTCGACCTGAAGCTCGCGAGCCGCGTCACCGGCATCGACGTGATCCTCGGCGGCCATACCCATGACGCCGTCCCGCAGCCGATCACCGTGACCAATTCAGGCGGCGTCACGCTTGTCACCAATGCCGGCTCCAACGGTAAATTTCTGGGCGTGCTCGATCTCGAGCTCGCCAGGGCAAGGTGGCCAATGTGCGCTACCGGCTGCTGCCCGTGTATTTTCCGAGTTGTTGAAGCCCGATCCGGCGATGCAATCGCTGATCGACAGGATGCGCGAGCCGCATGTTGCCGACTGGGACGACAAGCTCGCCACCGCGGATCACCTGCTCTATCGCCGCGGCAACTTCTTCGGCACGGTCGACCAGCTGATCTGCGACGCGCTGCGCGAAGAGCTCAATGCCGAGATCGCGCTGTCGCCTGGCTTTCGCTGGGGCGTGACTGCGCTCGCCGGCCAGCCGCTGACCATGGAAGACGTGCTGTCGGAAACCGCGATCAGCTATGGCGAGACTTACGTCCAGACCATGACCGGAAGCCAGCATCAGGGACGTGCTCGGAAGACGTCTGCGACAATCTCTTCAACCCCGATCCCTATTATCAGCAGGGCGGCGACATGGTCCGCGTCGGCGGCCTCTCCTATACCTGCACGCCGGCAGAAACGGTCGGCAAGCGCATTTCCGATCTCAAGCTCGACAACGGCCACGCCATCGAGGCTGGCAGGCATTACAAGGTCGCCGGATGGGCCTCGGTCAACGAGCAGGCCGGCGCGCCGGTCTGGGACGTCGTGGCAAACCATCTGCGCGCGGGCCAGGCCGCCGAACCGGCAGCCGCCCGGCGTCACGCTGCAGCGGCGTCGAAGGCAATCCGGGGATCGCGGGATCGGGATGATGGGCTTATCGACCATGCGTCGCGCGATGATTGCGGTCGCGCTGCTGACCGCCGCCGCGGCGGGCGCCCACGCGCAGCAGGCTCCGTTGCAGGACAAGCCATTCTGCCGAGCACAAGATCGTGCTGCAGCTCTCCGATAATGACGCGCGCAAAGCAGGGGCCTGGTCATCAGCGTCGCCAACAACCTCATGAAATTCTTCGACCCCGACAAGGTCGCGGTAGGACATTCAAATCCTGCCGATTCCTCTAATTGAGACAGATAGCTGCTGAACCAGACCCCTTTGGCCAGCAGCGGTGCTCAAAGGTAAGCACGAGAGCCTCTTTCGACAATCAAGCCGCGGTTCGCTCACCGCCGACCAAGCGCTGAACTCGCGCTTCCGGTTCGCGCGCCGTTAAAAACAGCGGCACCGCCGCCGGCGCTGTATCGCGAAAATAGCGTTCACATTACGGCGAACCAGATCGGCGGCAGCTTGAGGCACATGACTCCGGGTTGACCCGGTACTCGGTCGCGAAGTTTTGCCTTCCACGAAGCCCAATTCAGCCATACCCCGCTCGGCGGCCGGATCTCAGACGCGCGGACACCTGGCACCTCGGACAGATAGCTCGATCACCGGCATCGCCGACTGCTGCGCGCGCGCCGTGAGCGGCCATGCCGTCGCGCCGGCAATCACCGATATGAACTCACGCTGGCTATCATTGCTGCCCCCAAGGGTCGCGACAAAGGGCATTATGCGGGCACGATCTAAGCAGAATTGCGCAGCTTGACCAACGGACTGCCCTCCCGGACCAATGTCTGCACTCGGCGGAAGCGGACGTGCGGCCCCCAAGGAGGAAGTCCGGGTTTGACCCATTAACGGACATCAGCAAATCACGTCCCCCTTCCATAACTTTCATCATAGCCCTACCATGCTGTGGACCGGCGAGGACTCATGCGGCGACGCGAGTTTATGATTGGTTTGGGTGGCACGGCAGCAATGCCGTTCGCGGCGCGCGCGCAACGGGCAAGCGAAGCCCAATCGCGTGGCTTACCTCGCTCGTCGCTAGCGCGTAGCTCCATCCGTCATCAAACAGCGGCTGCAAGAGCTAGGGCCTATATCGAAGGCAGGAATTTGATCCTTGATTACCGTTCCGTCGAAGGCCAATCGGAGCAGCTGTCTCAACTAGCCACGGATGTTGTTCGAACTAATCCTGGACGTCCTCGTAACGGTCCGGGGAACATTGACCGTCAAGGCGGGCGCAGGCCGCAACCGCGACCATACCTATCGTCTTTAGCAGTATTGGCGATCCGATCGGGGCGGGCATCATCACCAGCCTGAACCGACCAGGTGCAAACATTACTGGTGTCACGGATCCAGGCCAGCGGAATCGGCAGAAAGCGGCTGCAAATCTTGCGGGAGCTTGTTCCGGGCATTCGAACTGTTGCAGTAGTGCCGAACCCGGATACGCCATTTTCGGCCCTCGCATTGCAGGAGCTCAGGTCGCCGCCGATACCGGTGGGCGGGTGCTCGGAAGTGTTCGAAGTGCGAACCGCCGACAAGCTCGCCAGTAGTCTTGAGGCTGCGGTCAGAGCCGGTAACCGGTCTGATCACAATAGAAGACCCTTCCTCGCCAGCCTTCGGCGGAAATCGTCGATCTCGCAGCAAAGCTTCAACTTCCGACTATTTACGGAAGCAGGCATCTGTAGAAGGCGGCGGATTGATTTCGTACGGACCGACAGTGACAAACCTCCGGCGCGCGGCGGAGATTGTCGACAAAATCCTGAAGGGCACAAAGCCAGGGGACATTCCGGTCGAGCAGCCGACCAAATTCGAACTAGTCGATCAACCTGAAGACCGCAAAGGCGCTCTGGCCTCGACCGTTCCGCCACGCTGCTACTCGCCCGTGCCGACGAGGTGATCGAATAACGCTGCTTGCTGCGGCGCATGGCGCATAGCTGCCCCGGACGTGTGCGACGGCACGTCCGCAGTTGGCGAAAGCCGACACCGCATTCCAAGGCGCATCCGTTGGTCAACCGACTGAACCTTGCTTAGCGGGTCGAGCAAGCGCGCGACCGTCATCGACCGCCGACCGCCGACCCCGGAGACAACAAGGCGGCGGCCAAATGGACATGGCGGAGATGTTTACGCTACCGCTGGCGTTTACCCAGACGGGCATCTTCTACGCCTCGATATCCTCGTGAGCGACTTGCGATCTCCCGCAAGCTGCCGCTGTCGATGCGCAGCAGACTAATCTTGGCGCGGCTGGTTGGCCCGCCGCGTCGACGGAATCCACCTCGCCGACTTCCGGAGCAAGGCGAGATCGGCTCGACCTGCATCCGGCAGCGCCTGCCTCATGCGGTCGGTGCCGCGCTGCCGGCGCGAGCCTGAATAATGCAATTGCCTGACCGACGCCCAACTCGTCACGCGATCATTGCGCTCGTCCGGTCCGAGCGTGGCGCATCGGAGTTTTCCCGCAGCACGAAGGGTGTCCTGCTCAAAAAGCCGAGGACGAGGCTCTTGCTGGCGAAACACTCGGTGGCATAGCGAACGAGAAATTCATCGGCCACACCGCTCACGAAACGATCGCGGCGACCGGCGGCATCCAACCGCAATAAGTGATCGCGAAAGAGCGACCCTTCAGTCGTGAACAGCCTTCGGATAGCCCCGATCTGCATGGCCAGCGTCTCGTCCATATTGGTCGGATGAACCTATGGGAATATCTTTGCGGAAGCGAGCCTTCGTCTGCGAGTTGGGCGACAGCCGCTTGCGCTCGATCAGCGGCAGGTCGCGCAGGTCGTCGCCGTCATGCTCGATCAAGTCGAAGGCGACCAGCACTTCCTCACGCGTCCGCTTGGCGGCGCCGCGCAGATCGACGTGCAGCGCGTCTCTGGTCGAGCGGGAAGCCGTCACCTTGCCGCTGGACCGGAAGTCATTGGGCATACCGGCAAAATGACGCGAGTGACCCGGACCTTCGATCAAATGTGACATAACTCATACCGTCGCTCAGATCTTCAACTTACAATAGAGACTGGAAGCGGTCGGCACGCTACAAGAGCGACGAGATTGACCCACTCGGTTTCCGCTCGGATAGAAAGTGTTCGGTGCGGCGGAATCTGATTCCGCATTCGAAAAAAGCTGACGCGTTCCGGAATACCGGGGCTCGAATGCAAGTCTGGTTATCAGATAACCCGAGTAACGGGTCTGCCAACTGGAGAGAGAAATGACTAAGTCCAAACTTCTGTCGGCTGCACTGATCGCCGCAGCCATGCTCGCAACTCCCGCTATGGCTCGCACGAGCCACGTAACCTCGCGGCATCTCGCGGTGGACGCCAATGCGAGCGTTTCCCCCACGGCCCATTATATTAGCGGCCCTGTCGGCATTCGAGCGCCGCGCGTCGGCGCGTTTGCTACGGCGCCCTCCGACGCGGGAACTTGCGACGTCGGCGATAACCCGCATATCTGCTGAAAAGCTACGCAGAGAAATGTGTCGGTCTGGCTATATGAGGGCGCAGCTCAGGCGATGATGTCCTCCGCTGCCGTCATGCCCATCCTGTACATCGGGTCGTCCGCGCCGTCGAAGGAGCATTGCGACTCTGATAGGGTACGAAAGGGACCTCGCCAAGCCAATCTGACGATGTCCGCGACGGGAGTGGAGCGGAAGTCGGCGACACGCGATCAAACTGTCGCTTTCGTCCAAGCAGACATGCGTCTGGAAACCCCCGGAATTTCGCCTGCTGACCCAGAAGTCGGACACAGGGTCGCAGCGTCTACGGTCCGATGGCTTCGAATGGGCCTTTGCGTCCAACTGGATCGGCAAGGTTGAATACGATTACATTGACTTCGGCTTGCGGTCGGAATCCGTACCTTCTTCAACGGGGTTCGGGTTCTCAGCAGTCTTTACTAGGCGCCCCCTGAACAGTGCATTCAAAGGTAGTGCTTCTTGTGAATGTTCATGCCGGCGTTCCAGAAAATGAAGTTCGGGATCAAGCTATAAGCCATTAAACCTTGGCGTCCTCTTCTGGTGATGGCGGTCCGTGTTGGGTCTGGAGCTGCCCCGCCGCATGGGGTACTGGCCAGTTACAGGCGAGGCCAAAGAGCCGCTCTGGAGACAACCTTTGTGACCTTCCGGTTGTCCAATGTCCGCCAACGGCAGCGCCGGGATACGCCTCCGCGCCATCGAACGTCACGAACGGAATGTGCTTGGCTTCCAGATGGCGAACAAGACTGGCATCGGTGGTTTGCATGCCGACGAGGAATTTGGCCCCGTTCGCTTCGACGTATTCCTTGATCTTGTCAACCAGCCGCTATGGGCGAGGTACACCCGTTCGATGAAGTCCAGCGGCGGCCTGCCGGTTCTCCGAGGCTGGCAGGCCGTTGGCTCCCCGCTGCTTCCATTCCCCTGTACACTAGCCCCCGCTGGCCAGTCGGGACCGTGAGCCGACAGGCGGCCGGTAACGCCCCGCATGTCCTCAGCATGCGGGGCGTTGTCGTTTCAGCCATTCCCCGTGGTACACTGACGGCGCTGGCCGTTCGGCCTTCCCGGTAGGATTGGCCAGCGCCGCGCGCCCGTCGGGTCTCTGTGGTCCGGCGGGGCGTTGTCGTGGGGCGGCACCCGGTTGATCCCGCCGGCCATCTTCGTGTTACGGTCGCCGGGCCGCCGTTGTTCCTCCGAGTGACGGTGGCAAAGCGCCGGTGTTCTGTTTTGGCGAGCGGACCCGCGTTACTTCCCCAGCGGGCCGGGTCCGGCGCTATGGTGCGGAAAAGGGGAGCGCATCATGTGGTGGTACGTTGTTACGTGGAGCTTCTCGGTACTGCTGCTCGGGGCCGCGATATTGGCGAACCTGGGCGACGGACCGATGCGCGAGCACCGCGGTTCGTGGGTGACCCACGCCTCGCGATAGGCACCTTCCGTCCTTCAGTCGTGGTAGGATCGCAACGGCCGCCGATGTCGTCTCCCCTCTGCTGAAACTCGGCGGCTGGCGCCGGGTGGCGCTTTGCGCGATCCGGCGCCTTCTGTTGCTCCGGTCGGCGGTCATTTGCCCAGCCTTGACCAACGGACTGCCCTCCCGACCAATGTCTGCACTCGGCGGCCCCCGATTACCTACGCTCCCCGAAGGACCCGTGATCCGAGGCTGTCATCGCGGCACAGCCATCTTTCGCCTTCTGCGGTCGCATCGTCCCCTCCGATGCAACCACGGAATCATGCCCGGCGATTCGAGGGAATCTTGAAAATGAAATCGCAAGCTTTCGAGGCTCCGGACCCCGAAAGCCTGCAATCTAAATCCCCTTCGCCAGAAAAATTGAATCCCCGATCAAGGCCTTACGGGTTCTTCGCGGGCGACGACTTAGATCTCTTTTCCGATCACGAAAGGCAGGCCAGCTCGTTGCGGTTCGACAACAGCCTGCGGCAGTACCCCGTTACGTTGCGTGAGCCGCCTAAAGCGCGGATCGCGTATCAATTTTTGGATCCCCGACTCGCGCCGTCAAAAGTGTATCCCAAAGCGCGACCTCAGCGGCGCGCAGGGAGGCACCGACGAGTGTTCCTCCCGTCCTACGGCAAAGCGGCATCAGCGCCCCTGACTCGACCAGATTTCCTCGAACAGCGGGTGATTCGACCTCAAAGCCCTGCGCCGGTCGAGTAGAAGGCGTGCCGTACAGCGGCGCTGCTGCTCACTTCGGTGCGCGCCGCGATGGTGTCCTGAATCCACGAGCAGGCCGGCGATGCGGTCCTGCAGCGCTCTTCACCCGATCGCGCACCACCGCGATGCCGGATCAGGCGCCTTCAGCGTTCAATCACGGAACTGTGCCGCGACCGATCCAGCGGCGGGAGCCGCCGCATCGCTCAAGGACCGGCGTCACGTTCTCGTTTGTGTCAATGGCAACGCAACCCTCATCATGCCGACCGGACCTGTCCCGATTGGCCCGATGTCGCCGGAGGATGGCTTTGTAGTCCGCGAAACATTCACCGCCAAAGGGAAGGATTACGTTGCGGAGCGAGTCGCGCGCGCGCCCGGCAGGCCTGCCTGATGGGGTGGAAGGCATGGTTTGGTCGCTGGGTAAGGTGAAGAATCGAGTTCAGGATCAGTTCTAAGGGCAGCAGTGGCGCGCCTTCTCACAGCCAGGCGCCTGCGCGCGCGAGCGACAACGCTGAGCGCCAGCCGGATGACGGCGGGATTGCCAGTTGCGATCGCCTCATCCAGATAGCCGTCGATCAGCTCGGGGCTGGTGAGGGGTCGGCGGCGTCGAATGGTTTTGTTTTGAGAGGCATCCGGCCGGGCGAAATCGCCAATAAAATTTCGTAATCGAAAATCGCGAGTATTCAAGCAGCCGCGAATCCCGGTGTCACCAGGATTTAGGCCCGTAAGACTACGGAGTGCTTGCCGGTCGGGTCTCGCGAGCGGATGCGTCGGCCGCTCACCGCCGCTCAGTATCGGCCCCGATAGGTGCCGTCCGGCTGGCGCGCGAACAAGTACTGGGGATTGATCCCGCAATAGGAAGCAGTACCGCTCGCGGTGGCCATGCATTGGGCGTAGCTGGAGAATTGGCAGTTGCCGGGATAGCCCCATGGGCGCCCTTGCAAGCAGTACGTATCCTGTACCGTCCCAGCAGGCGCGGGCGATATTGATCCGATCTGGCGATAACGCCGACCGTTTCGTCTCGGCGACGCCGTCGTACCAGCATAGTACGGGTTGAGGCTGCACATCTGACCGTTAGCCGACGCCCTGCATTGGTCCATCGTATAGTAGCTGCATCTATAGTAGGAGCCGCCTCCCCGCTGGACGACGTACAAGCAAACGGGAAAAGCCGGATCATATCTCTGAGCCTGGGCGTGCCCAGCTGCAAGGCGAATACGTAACCGGAACGAAGCGACAT
>ERZ1370068.1724-contig-11650_pt1 | contig 79502 bp, 84 predicted proteins | sample MGYA00561227_ERZ1370068 | MGnify/ENA primary metagenome ERZ1370068 (study PRJEB38410, sample SAMEA6850437) | metagenome | study: Metagenomic assessment of the ecological functions of the soil: analysis of the soil microbiota associated with the...
TTGTGCTTCGTTCAGTTACGTATTGCTCGCGCCGGTCGCCGAGGAGCTCGACCGCGAGCACCGCTTCCCGTACGAGCTCGTCGCGGAGCTCGGCCGAGCTCGGGCTGATGGGGATGCCGATCCCCGAGGAGTACGGCGGCGGCGGCGGCGACACGCTCTCGTACGCGATCGCGATCGAGGAGCTGACGCGGATCGACTCGTCGGTCGCGATCACGGTCGCGGCGCACACTCGCTCGGGACGATGCCGATCTTCCTCTTCGGCACCGAGGAGCAGAAGCGGCGAGTGGCTGCCCGACCTCGCCGTCGGGGCGGAAGCTCGCGGCGTTCGGGCTGACCGAGCCCGGACGCCGGCTCCGACGCGGGCGCCGACGCGCACGACGGCGCGAGCTCGCGCGACGGCGAGTGGGTCGGTCAACGGCTCGAAGATCTTCATCACGAACGCCGGCACCGACATCACGCGCCTGCGTGACGATCACCGCGCGCACCGGCGACGACGAGATCTCGAACCTGATCGTCCCGAACGGCACGCCGGGCTACGAGATCTCGCGCGCCGATGCAGAAGCTCGGCTGGCGCGCGTCCGACACGCGCGAGCTGTCGTTCGCAGGACGTGCGCGTGCCCGAGGGCAACCTGCCTCGGCGCCGCGCGGCGAGGGCTTCCAGCAGTTCCTCGAGATCCTCGACGGCGGCCGGATCTCGGTCGCGGCGATGGGCGTCGGCCTCGCGCAGGGCGCGTACGACCTCGCTGCCGCGTACGCGCAGGAGCGCGAGCAGTTCGGCGAGCCGATCGCGCGCTTCCAGGCGATCCAGTTCCAGCTCGCCGACATGGCCGACCGAGATCGAGGCCGGGCGGCAGCTCGTCTACAAGGCGGCGTGGCTCAAGGATCAGGGCCGCGCCGTTCGCGCGCGAGGCCGCGATGGCGAAGCTCTACACCGGGCGAGCTCTCGAACCGCGTCGTCGAACCAGGCGCTCCAGATCCACGGCGGCTACGGCTTCATGGACGAGTCCGCGATCTCGCGCCTCTACCGCGACCAGAAGATCCTCGAGATCGGCGAGGGCACGAACGAGGTGCAGCGCATGGTGATCGCCCGCCACCTCGGGACATCTAGCGCACCGCTTCGGTCGTCAACGCTCCAAGCTCTCGAAGGGTGACGGAAACTCGATCCCCCAGCGGATCCGTCGAGGCGACGTAAGGCACTCCGCGCGCCTCGAGATCCGGGCGACCTGCTGCTCCTGGAACCGGCGAGCCCGGCCGTCGCTCATTTCGCGCGAGCTGTCCTGCACCCAAGCGAAGTCGTCGGCGCAGTGAGAGGAACCACGTGTAGTCGCCCCGCCGTCCCGGTCTCGCCAACTCCTGCAGGCGGGGATCCGCTGTGCCATGCATCCAGAGGCACCAGTGAAGCGTCGTCCGGGCGTGGTATCGCAAAAGAGAAAGCGGCGCGCGTCGCGGCAGAGCTCCTCCTCACGGCGGTGCTGGGTCCGAGCGATCTTCCAGATAGTCGGCGAAGGAAGCGCCCTCCGCGCCTGACCGACCCAGAAGCTCGCAAGCGTCCGTACTCGGGCGCCCAGAGTGTCTCTCGAGCCGACGAGCCAGCTCCTCCGCGAGCGTTGTCTTGCCGTGTCCGACTCCGTCCCGACGATTGCGATCTTGCGGATCAGGGTCGCGTAGACCTGGGGATCGAGCCAGGCGCGATGGCTGTAGACGTCCTCGCGTATCGCCAGATGCCGCTGATGGGGGACCGAGCGCGCCTCCTCGACGACCACATGCTCGGCCTCGATCAGGTTTGCGAAGCGTTCGTTACCTCGGCTCACCGCCAAAGACGCGATCGAACTGCCCGAGGAACGCTATTTGCCCCGGGCGTAGAGCTCGGCGTGCTTCGGATCGTCGCCGTCGCTCGCGTCTCGACGCGCGGATCAGGAAGAGGAACGACCGCCTCGGATGTCGGAAAGAGCTCGGCAATCCAGCGAGCGCGAAGCTCGAGCGGCATCGCTGGGTACTTCGCCGGGCGGCGAGCTGTCGTGACACGACGACCGTCACGGCGCGCCAGTGATGCCTCGACGGCACGCTCGATCAGGAGGCTGAGCTGCCCCCGGTGAAGCGGCATGAACTTGCCGGTGGCAACGAGCCTCGCGGCTCATGACGCGCGTGCTGGACTCGTCGCAAGGCGGCCTTCGACTGCGGCGTGGGTGTGTCGAGGCGCTGCTCATCACGCACCCATTGGAACCAGCCGGCGACGTTGATGGCCTGGTAGACGAACGTCCATGACGAACGGCCCCCAGAGCCCCGTATGGACGGCCAGCGGCAGGGAAGACCGCGTTCGACACCGACCACAGCCACCAGTTGAGCTTGCAGCGGAACGCGCGCCATCCACATCGCTCCGATCGCCGCGACCACCGACACTGAGCTCGACCCACCACCAGCCCGAACCGGCGCACGCGGGCATGTCCCCGATGACGTCCAGAGCGCATGGCCGTAAGGAGCCCGATCCCCGAGCAGGCCGCCGACGAGGTGGTCGGCCGGCTCACGGGGGATCCCAGCCGATACGCGACTCTCACGAGCGCCCACTGGGCCAGGCCGTAGATCGCAAACACGAGGAGGGCGTGACCTGGAGCCAACCGAGCATCGGCAGGTCCTGATGGGAAGAACAGCGCACACCAGAGCGCGGCGTTGACGCTCATCCACGCCCAGTAGCCCCGCGACTTCCAGACGAGCCCACACAGTCGCGATGGCCGCGGCCAGACCTCCACGCCCCAGCCTTGGACGAAGTCGAGCCCTCAAAGGCGTAGCCGACAGCGTTCGCGGCGACGAACAGCGCCACCAGGCAGCCGCATGGTGAGCCCGCTTGTCGTGTGCGTATCGAGCGCCGAGCTCGGTCGACGCGGGCGGAGAGCTTCATCTCCCGGCACCTCCTTGTTGTTTTGGTTCGCCCGTTCAGGGCTGGAGGCCGATCAGGGAACGCCTCCTCAACGCCTCGCACTATATCCCGGCCGCTCACCGTTATAGGCTTTCCCTTTCGCGTGCAGTTTCGGCAGTTCGTCGACGACGACGCTCGGCTGCGCGTCCTACCTCGATCGGCGATCCGAGTCCTCGGGTGAGGCCGTCGTCGTCGATCCCGGCCTTCGCGATCGAGCAGTACCTGGAGGAGGCCGAGAAGCGGCGACGTCCGCATCGTCCGCGTCATCGAGACGCACACGCACGCCGATCACGTCTCCGGGCACGGCCGGCTCGCGCTCGAGCACGGCGTTCCGGTGCAGCATCCACCCGGCGGCGGAGCCGGAGTACCCGCAACGAGCCGCTCGCGGACGGCGCGGAGATCTCGCTCGGCGACGTCGTGATCCGCGTGCATCCACACGCCCGGGCACCGGCCGGAGCACTGCTGCTTCGCGGTCAGTCGACGGCACGCGCGGCGACGATCCGTGGCTCGTCCTCACCGGCGACTCGCTGCTCGATCGGCGACGCGGCGCGGCCCGATCTCGCCAGTCGAGGCGCGCGAAGGCGCGGACGGCCTCTACCGCAGCGCTGCAGACGGCTCGCTCGAGCTCGGCGACGGCGTCGAGGTCTATCCCGGGCACGTCGCCGGCTCGCTCTGCGGGGCGGGCATGAGCTCGAAGGCGTCGACGACGATCGGCTTCGAGCGGCGCTTCAACCCCGCGCTCGGCGTACGACGACGTCGACGATGTTCGTCAGGCCGAGTCGCCGGAAGTCGTCCGACGCCGCGCCCGCCGAACATGGAGCGGCATCGTCGAGCTGAACCGCGGCCCGTTCGTCGGCGCGCAGCCACCTGCTCGGGACGATCGACTCGCCGGACGGCGCGTCGGTGCTCGACGTCCGGCGCGCGCAGCGAGTTCGTCGCCGGGCACGTTCACGGCGCCTTCAACGTCCCGTTCTCGGGCTCCTCGTTCGCGACCAAGTCCGCGTTCCTGCTGACGTCGGACGAGCCCGTCGCGATCTACGCGTCGTCGGCCGAGGAAGCCGAGAGCGGCCGCTCAGGGCTTGCGCTCCGTCGGCCTCGTTCGAGCTCCGCGGCTACCTCCCCACGCCGACACGAGCGAGACGCTCGACCCGATCGAGATCGACGACCTCGAGCGCCTGCTGGCCAACGGCGAGGTCGAGGTGCTCGACGTGCGCGAGAAGTCGGAACGCGACGAGGGCTACATCGACGGCACGCGGCACATGCCGTACCGCCTCGTCCGCGCCTTCGCCGACGACCTCCGCGCCGAGCAGAAGCCCGTGGTCACGATCTGCACGACCGGCTCGCGCGCGGTGATCGCCGCGAGCGTCCTCGACCGCGGCCGGCGTCGAGGCGCGTCCCGTGCTCGGCGGAGGCATCGAGGACTGGGCCGAGCGCGGCGGCACAGACGGTGCACTTCCGCCGCTGTGGCAGCTGAGCTCCGGCGAGATCGTCCCGCCGGACACGGCGCTCGCCTTCCTCGCCATGCAGGCGCTCCGCCCGCACTACGTGGAAGGAGGCCGTCTTCGTCGAGCTGCGTCGACGACGTGCAGCGCGCCGAGGGCTACCGGCTCGTCGGCGTCTTCGAGGACGAACTGGAACACGCGCTCGCCGTCGCCGGCTTCCGGGTCGGCCACATGCTCATGTGGGGGCGCTTCCTGTACGTCGACGATCTCTCGACGCTGCCGGAGGCGCGCCGCCGCGGCTACGGCCGGCGGCTACTCGAGTGGCTGGGCGAGGAGGCCGAGCGGCTCGGCTGCGACGCAGTTCCACCTCGACTCGGGCGTGGGCCCGACTCGCACCGACGCGCACCGGCTCTACTTCAACACGGGCCTCGAGATCACGCTCGTTCCACTTCGCGCGCGACGCCCAGATCAGCTCGCTTCGGCGAGGAGCGCCTCGCCCTCCGCGCACGTAGGCAGTGGCGCCGACCGAGCGCCAGAACGCGACGACCTCTTCGAGCTCCGCGTCGGCCTCGGCGCGGCGACCCTCGCCCACGAACGCCTCCGCCGCCCGGAGTCGCGCATGCGCCTCCTCGGGCAGCGCGCCGATCTCCGCGTAGACGTCTGCGGCCGCCGAGTAGTCACCGGAGACGTACGAAGCGGCGGCGGCGTTGCGCCACGGAGTCATGACGTGCGACTCGTCGACGAGCGCGAGGAACTCGGCCTGCTTGCCGAGAGGCACGAGCCCGACCGCGAGATCGCTCGGCCACTCGCTGTCACTCCCCAGGCTGAACCCGTGCTCCTGCCATGCGGCCAAGGAACTCCGAGGCGAAGCCGGCGGCGCGATCCGGGTCCGTGGCGGCGAACGCCCTCGCGGCGAATGCGAGTGCCGGCCACAGGATCTGCGGGGTCCTTTGCCTCCCCTCCGCCCGCTCTACGCCGCGTTCGGCGTCCTCCTGTGCGCCTCGCAGGTCTCCGCGGGCCAGGCGAGATGCGGCCCCGGGGAGTGTGAAGCGGGGGTCTCCATCCAGAACCCGGTCTCCGCGAACTCCGCGATGAAGTCGTCAGCAGTCCGAGCGCCTCGTCCCGGCGACCGTCGAAGTACAACTGCCAGCACCGTTCCGCCTGGATCCAAAGCAGCCAGTCTGCGACCCCGAAACGCTCACCGAGACGAAGCGCCTCGGCCTGCATGGCCCAGGCTCGCTCGAGCTCTCCGAGATCGGCCAGGTCGACGCGAGGTTGCCGTATGAGCGAACGCTCTCGATCGAGTTGGCGTCGACAGCGATTGCGACGGCCTGCTCAGGTCCTCGAGCCCACCCTCGTCGCCGCTCCCGACTCGGGCGATGCCGATGTTGTTCAGCGCGTGCGACCGCAGCTCGTCGATGTCGAGCTCGTCGGCCATCGCGAGCGCCTCGCGACCGGATTTGATCCCGGTCTCGTGGTCCTGGCGAGCGTCGAAAAACGCGAGATGTTCGCGACGACGTATGCCTTGGAGTACGAGTTCGGCTGATCGGCGATCAGGGCCTCGGCTGCGCGCAGTCGTTCGAACCCCTGGTCGCGCTGGCCCAGGAGCCAGAAGATCTCGCCGACGAGAACCTCGGCCTCGGCCGCCCGAGCGTGATCCTCGGCGAGAGAGCAGCGCGTCTCGAGCCTCCGTCATGAGGCCGAGCGACTCCGTGGGCTCGAGCGCATTGACGACCCGCGCGTAGCGGAAGAGCAAGTCAGGTCGGGCCTCGTCGTCTCGCAGGCCAGAGCTCGACCGCGGCGCCGTAGAACCGCCTAGCAGCCTGGAAGGCGCTGAGCGCGTCGCTCGAGTCGCCGCTTCCCTGAGCCGGAGCCGTGCGCGAGTCGTCAGCTCCTCCGTGGCCACGCCGGCCGCCCGATCGAGCTCGAGCGCGGTCAGGTGGTGGTGCGCGAGCATCTCGGCGTGATCCTCGAGTCGGCCGAGTGACTCGATCCAGGCCGCTGCGTGCCTGATGCTTCTCGAGCGCGCCGCGCGCGGGATCTGGCCGTAGCGCGACGTCGCGGACGAGCAGGTGGCTGGAAGACGTACTCGCTCTCGCCGGCGACGGACGAGCGCCGCTCGCGGCGCACGAACTCCTTGCGCTCGAGCGCGTGCAGAAGCAGCCTCGGCGTCGCGCCGGGTCGCGGCCGCCGATCCGCGTCAGCGGGCCGAGCCAGAAGACCTTGCCGACGACGGCCGCGTCCTGCAGCAGCAGCTTCTCCTCGTCGGAAGCGCGTCGAGCCGGGCGGCGATGATCCCCTGCACCGTCTCCGGCAGCTGAGCCGCTCCCGCCTCGCCCGCTCGTCGACGCAGCCGCGCGAACTGCTCGGCGTAGAGCGGGTTGCCCCCGCGCGGTCGAGCAGCGTCGACTGCGCGTCGGCCGGCAGCACCGACCGCTCGAGCAGCGCCGTGGACGAGGCGCGCCGTGTCCTCGTCGGAGAGCGGCGAGAGCGAGATCGTCGCCGCGTTCGGCTTGCCTCCGCCCCAGCCTGGCCGGCGCTCGAGGAGCTCGGGCGCGAGCGGTGCAGACGACGAGCATCGGCACGCCGCTCGCCCAGTCGACGAGGTGGTCGACGAAGTCGAGCAGGCCGTCGTCGGCCCAGTGCAGATCCTCGAAGACGAGCACGAGCGGCTGCTGCTCGGCGAGCGCCTCGAGGAACCGCCGCCAGGCGGCGAACGCCTCCTCGGCGGCGATCGCTACGCCGGCTCCGCGCTCGGCCAGGCCGACGAGCGGCCGGCAGGTGCCGCTCGACCCACTCCGGTCCGGACGCGCTTCGAGCACCTCCGCGACGACGCTGCCGAGCTTGCGCTCGCTGACCTCTTCCGCCGAGTCGGTCTCGAGGATGCCCGCCTGCGCTTTCACCATCTCGCCGAGCGCCCAGTAGGTGACGCCCTCGCCGTACGGCAGCGAGCGGCCCTGGCGCCAGTAGATCGAGCTCCGGCTCCGTCGTCGACGCGCTGCGAACAGCTCGCAGACGAGCCGGCTCTTGCCGATCCCGGGCACGCCGACGAGCGTGACGAGCTGCGGCGAGCGCTCCTGCGCGCGCGCGCTCGAGCGTGTCGCGCAGGACGTCGAGCCTCGCGCTCGCGCCCGACGAGCGGCGCTGCGCGCTCGGCGCGCGACGTCGACGCCGAAGCGCGAGCGCGCCTCGAGCGCCTCCCAGACCGGGATCGGCTCGGCCTTGCCCTTCGCCTCGACCGGCTCGCGCGCTCGTACAGTCGATCGCGCTGCCGCGTCGCCCGGTAGGTCGTCTCGTCGACGAGGATCCCGTTCACCGGCGCGGCGCGACTGCAGGCGCGCGGCGGTGTTGACGACGTCGCCCGAGGCCATGCCTCTCGCCGTCGTCGGGCCGCGCGTCGAGCGCGACGAGCGCCTCGCCGGTGTTGACGGCGATCCGCACCTGCAGCTCGCCCTCCTCCGACGATCCAGTCGCGGATCGCGAGCGCAGCCCGGACCGCCCGCTCGGGATCGTCCTCGTGCGCGACCGGCGCGCCGAACAGCGCCATCACCGCGTCGCCGATGAACTTCTCGACCGTGCCGCCGCAGCGCTCGAGCTCGGTGCGCAGGCGCGCGTGGTACGGCGCGAGCACGCGCGCGCACGTCCTCCGGGTCGAGCTGCTCGGCCCGCGACGTGAAGCCGACGAGGTCGGCGAAGAGGACGGTGACGACCTTGCGCTCCTCGCGCGCAGGCTCGGCCGCCTGCTCCAGAGCGGCGTGCCGCAGCTCGAGCAGAAGCGCGCGCCGTCCGCGTTCTCGTGGCCGCAGCTGGGACAGGTGAGCATCAGTGCAGCCGGTCGACCGCGTAGCCGCGCTGCCGCATCGCGTAGACGATCGCGGTGCAGTGCTCCTGGTCGCGCGTGAGCGAGCGTGAGCCTCGACCTCGGACTCGGTGACGGGCGTGTCCATGCCCTCGCGGTGGTGCTCGATCGAGACGACGTTCGCGCGCTCGTCGGCGAAGAGCGCCAGCAGCTTGACCAGCTCGCCCGGGCGGTCGGCGATGCGCGTGCGGACGACGAGGTAGCGCCCGGCGAGCGTGAGGCCGTGGCGCATGACCTGGATCAGCAGCGTCGGGTCGATGTTGCCGCCGGAGAGGATGCGCGACCGTCGCGCCGTCGCCGGGGACGCGGCCCGCGAGCAGCGCGGCGAGCGCCGCCGCGCCGGCGCCCTCGACGACGAGCTTCGCGCGCTCGAGTCAGGAGCACGATCGCCTGGCTGATCTCCTCGTCGGTGACGGTGACGATCGACTCGAGCAGGCCTCCGAGCGAGGCTCGACGTCAGCTCGCCCGGGTGCTTGACCGCGATGCCCTCGGCGATCGTGTAGCCGAACTGCGTGCCGCCGGCGAGCGGTGCGCACGCGGCCGCCTGCACGCCGACGATCTTGACGTCCGGCCGTGAGCGCCTGCAGCGCGAGCGCGATCCCGGACGCGAGGCCGCCGCCGCCGATCGGAACGACGACCGTCTCGACCTCGGGCAGCTGCTCGGCGAGCTCGAGGCCGATCGTCCCCTGGCCCGGCGATCACGTCGCGGTCCTCGAACGGATGCACGAACGTCGCGCCGGTCTCCTCGACGTGGGCGACCGCCGCGCGTGACCGCGTCCTCGAACGTCGCGCCGGTCAGCTCGGCGCGCGCGCCGTAGTTGCCGCGTCGGCTCGACCTTCGCCATCGGCGTCGTCCGTGCGGCATGAAGATCGTCGCCTCGATCCCGGCCTCGCGCGCCGCCCACGCGACCGCCTGGCCGTGGTTGCCGGCGCTCGCCGCGACGACGCCCGCCTTGCGCTCGGCCTCGCTCAGCGATCGCGATCTTGTTGACGGCGCCGCGGATCTTGAACGAGCCCGTGCGCTGGAGCGTTCTCGGCCTTCAGGTGCACGGGGCGGCCCGTCATGCGGCCGAAGCGTCTCCGAGGCGTAGACGCGGCGTCACGCGCACGCCCTTCCCGCGAGGCCGCTCGCGCGCGGCTTCGACGTCAGCGAGTGTCGGGGCGGTTTCCGTCGCCAAGCTTGAACACCTTGTCCATGATCTCACGCACTGCTGTCAGCGGGTCGAGTTCTCGCTGCTGCACCTCGTCCAGGAGGCCGGCGCAGCTCGGGATCGCCCTCGACCGCGCGCTCTGGAGATGCGCCTTCGCGCGCGCCGAGGCGACCGCGAACACCTCGCCCGCGAGGTTCCGGCGGCGGCGCTCCTCGAGGCTGCCGTCCGCCTCGAGGTGGGCTCGGTGCTCCTCGACCTTCTCCCAGAGCTTCGCGACGCCCTCGTCGGTCGTCGCCTCGGTGAGCACGATCGGCGGCCGCCACGCGCGGTCGCGTGTCGAGCGTGAGGATCGAGCGGACCTCGTTCAGCATCGTCTTCGCGGCCGGGTGATCCATCTTGTTGATCGCGATCACGTCGGGGATCTCCATGATCCCGGCCTTCAGCGCCTGGATCGAGTCGCCCGAGCCGGGCATCAGCACGAGCAGCGACCGTGTCGGCGATCCCGATCACCTCGACCTCGCTCTGGCCGGTGCCGACGGTCTCGAGGAAGACGACGTCCTTGCCGGCGGCGTCGAGGATGAGCAGCGCCTGCAGCGTCGCCTCGGCGAGGCCGCCGAGGTGGCCGCGCGTGCCCATCGAGCGGATGAAGACGCCGGGGTCGAGGAAGTGCTCGGACGAGGCGGATCCGGTCGCCGAGCAGCGCGCCCTGCGTGAACGGGCTCGACGGGTCGACGGAGATCGACGCCCACGCGTCTGTCCGCGCCGCGCGGACGTGCCGGACGAGCGCCGCGATCAGGCTCGACTTGCCGACGCCGGGCGGCCCGGTGACGCCGACGACGTACGCCGAGCCGGTCTCGGGATAGAGCTCGCGGACGAGCTCGTACGCGAGCGGGTCGCCGTTCTCGACGAGCGTGATCGCGCGGGCGAGCGCGCGCCGGTCGCCCTCGCGCACGCCGGCGGCGAGCGTCTCGCCGGTCCACTCGCGGCGTCGCGCCATGTCAGGTGCCGGCCTTCACTACCTGCGCCTCGATCACGGGGCTCCGGATTCCGCGCGCGAGCCCGTACCCACGACCGCGGCCACCGCGGAGAGGCACGCGGAGACGCCCCAGACCCAGCGCGCGCCGAACTCGTTCGTCAGCGGGCCGGCGAGGACCATCCGAGCCCGAGCACCGCGTAGTTCGAGCTCATCAGCACGGTGAACACGCGCCCGCGCATCGCGTCGGGAGCCCCGCGCTGGACGAGCACCGGCGTTGCAGACGACGGCCACTCCGTTGCCGACGCCCGAGACGATGACGCAGGCGGCGGCGACCCAGACGTTCGGCGACGACCGCCGCCAGGCCGATCCCGATCGCCATCAGCACGAAGCCGCCGCGCGTAGACCCTGGGCAGGTCGTCGCCGCTCGAGCCACGCGCCCGCGCTCAGGCTGCCGAAGACGAGGCCGAAGCCCGGCCGTCGGCGAGCAGCAGCCCGTAGCCGAAGTCGCCGGCGCCGAACGAGACCTTGGCCAGCACGACCTCGCCGACGTTCACGCCCGCGTTGCCGAGCATCCCGACGTTCCAGGCGATGAGCACCGTCAGGAGCGCGCGCGACGAGCCGATCAGGCGCAGGCCGGCCGCGATGTCGCGCCAGTGCCCTTCCGTGCTCGCCTGGGCGACCTGGAGCAGGTGCTTCGGGATGCGCAGGATGAGCACGGCCGAGAAGAGGAACGTGATCGCGTTCACCACGTAGGCCGAGTCGGGCTCGTCGCGGCCGACGAGGACGCCGCCGATCAGCGGGCCGATGACGGTCGTCACCGCATCGGCCGCCTGGAGCAGGCCCTGTGCGCTCGGCAGCTCGTCGTCCTCGACGAGGTTCGGCAGGCCCGCGTAGACGGCCGGCCGGAAGAACCCGGTCGCGAGGCCGGCGACCGCCGCGAGCGCCGACGATCTGGCCGGCGCTCGCCGCGAACGGGAGCGTGCAGAAGACGAGGAAGCGGACGACGTCGGCCGAGACCATCACGCCGCCGTCGCGAGAGCCGGTCGACGAGCGGCGCCGACTGTGAGGCCGATCGCGATCGCCGGCAGGAAATCGGCGATCAGCAGCGCCGCGATCCAGCTCCTCGAGTGCGTCCGGTCCCAGACGTCGAGGTTGAGCGCGACGAACGCCATCCAGCTCCCGAGGCCGGAGCCGAACGCCGCGTAGAAGAGCAGGCGCAGGCCCGCGCACCCGGTGGAGCAGGTCGGACTGCCTCCCGAGCAGGCGGTGCATGACTCCAGGAGAGGGGTCGGCCACGGTTGTCGCGGAGGTTAGTGGAGTCCTAGGGCGAAGCGTGATCGGGCGAGGAGAAATGTCACTGCGGAGTTACACTCAACCGGCCATGTCCCCATCGGCCCCGTCCGCCGCAGCCGGGCGCCGACGTCGCGTCCTCCTCGTTCACGCGAACCCGTTCCAGCGGGTGACGCCGGTGCCCGCGTACGGGCTCGAGCGCCTGCGTACGGCCGCGGAGGACGCCGGCGCCGAGGTGCAGCTCCTCGACCCGTACCTCGTCTCCGGAGGACCCACTGGAACGGCCCGCGAGGCCGCGCGGTCGTTCCAGCCCGACCTGATCGGCCTCGGGATCCGGATCATCGACGACTGCATCGTGGTCGACCGGCTCGACGCGCCCGACGACGAGCCGATCGACGTCAGCTTCCTGCTTCCCGAGATCCGCGAGCTGCGGCGAGCGTTGGGCGAAGCGGCCCCGAGGCGATGCTCGTCGCGGGCGGAGCGGGCTTCTCGGCCTGCCCGCAGGAATGCCTCGACTTTCTCGACGTCGACTACGGCGTCGTCGGCGCCGGCGAGCAAGCGCTGGCCATGCTCTGTTCGGACGTGTCCTGGGACCAGGTCCCGGGACTGGTCCGAAGAGGACAGGCCGACGGGATCGGCGCGTACCGCCTCGCGTTCGGCGGGGTGACGCGCCGCGATCCGCTCTACGCGCCCGCGAACTCGTTTCCGGTCCGGACGCGCATCGGCTGCGCGATGCAGTGTCTACTGCACGGCGGCGAACCTCGGGCGGCAGCACGCGAACGGCGACGCTCGACACGGTGCTGGACGAGGTGGAGCGCACCGTGGCCGGGGCGCGCGAGCGCGGAGTCGGGCGCGTGCCGATCTTCTTCGCGGACGACGAGTTCAACCTCCCCGACGAGCGCCATCCGATGGCGGTGCTCGAAGGGCTCCGCGAGCGCGGGCTGACGAAGCACATCAGCTGGCGCGCCTACTTCAACCCGACGCCGTTCTCGGCCGAGTTCGCAGAGCTCGTCCGCGAGACCAACGGGCACGTCTCGATCACGGTCGACAGCGCGGCCGACGCGTTGCTCCGAGACCGCCCAGAAGCCGTTCCGGCGGCGGCACCTCGACGCGCTCGTCGCGCTCCTCGGAGAGCACGGCGTCTCGGCCGATCTCGGGCTCATCTTCGGGCTCCCGGCGAGACCGAGGAGACGATCGCGGAGACGATCGGCTTCGTCCGCTCGCTGCCCGGGTCGATCGAGGTCGTCTACTCGGCCGGCGCGCGCGTGCTATCCGCACACCCCGCTCGCACGGATCGCGGAGCAGGAGCCCGAGCGGCTCGTCGGCGCGGACGACCCGACCTTCCTGACGCCCGGTCGTCTACTCGCGACCCGTGGCCGCCGCGCGAGCTGGCGCGCCGCCTCGACGAGCAGCTGCGCGAGCTCCCGAACGTCAGCCGCGTCGGCGTCGCCTACGCAACCGGTCTGACGACGCTCAGCGACGCGTACCGAGCAGTCCTGCCAAACCGACTTTGCAACACAGTGTTACTAAGTCGGAATGGGCGCGGCCCTGGGACGAGATCCTCGAGCGGGCCGCGCACGACGACACGCAGCGCAAGCCGGCCGAGACGATCGCCGCCTGTCTCCAGGTCGCCCTCTGGCACGGGCGCTACGACCTCGCGTCATCCGCGGCAGCGCGGCTCCTCCGTGAAGAGATCCCGCCGGAGATGTCGCGCGCGCAGCTCCGCTTCGCCCGCCTCGCGTACGGCGGCATCGCATTGGCCGATCGCGCTAAGTCTGCGCTGCGGCGCTGAGAACGCGGCTCGAGAGCGTCGCCGAAGAGCTCGTTCTCCTCCGGCGTGCCGACCGTGACGCGGATCGCACCCGGGGCGCCGAAGCCTGCCGCCGGGCGGACGATCACGCCCTCTCGCGAGCAGCTGCTCGAAGAGCGGGCTGCGAGTCCTCGCCGACCTCGGCGAAGAGGAAGTTCGCGACCGACGGCGGCGGCTCGAGGCCGTGCTCGCGCATGATCCGCTCGAGCTGGACGAGGCCCTCGGCGTTGACGGCGCGGCGCCGCGCGAGCTCGTCCGGCGCGTCGAGGCTGGCGAGCGCTGCGACCTGGGCGAACGAGTTGACGTCGAAGGCCCGCCGTACCTTCGCTGATCGCGGTCACGAGCGTCCGCCGGCCCGACGGCGTAGCCGACCCGCAGCCCGGCGAGCCCGTAGATCTTCGAGAACGTCGCGCAGCACGACTACCTTGCGCCCCGCCTTCAGGTACTCGATCCCGTCCACGTACTCGGGATCGTCGATGTACTCGTAGTACGCCTGGTCGAGGACGGTCAGGACATGTCCAGGGACGCGGTCCAGGAACGCGTCCAGCTCGGCCCGCGTGTTCATCGTCCCGGTCGGGTTGTTCGGGTGGCAGACGTAGACGAGCTTCGTCCTCGGCCCGATCGCCTCGAGCATCGCGTCGAGGTCGTAGCGGTGGTCGCGGAGCGGAACCTGTCGCGGGACGGCGCCGATCTTGAGCGCGTCGATCACGTAGCTCGGGAAGGACGGCCAGCCGCAGACGATCTCGTCGCCGGGGTCGAGCGCGAGCTGGCGAGAGGTAGTCGACGCACCCGTCGGAGCCGGCTCCGGCGCGATCTCCTCGAAGCGGACGTCGTGCAGCTCGGCGAGCGCCGTGCGGAGCCGCCACGCGCCGCCGTCCGGATAGCGGTTCAGGTCGCGCGCCTGCGCGCTCGATCGCCTCGAGCGCGGCCGGGAAGGGCCCGAACGGCCCCTCGTTCGACGCGAGCTTGACGACCCGCTCGAGCCCGAGCTCGCGCTGCACCTCCTCGACCGGCTTCCCGGGCTCGTACGGCACGAGATCCTGCACCGCAGGCCTGAAGAACGAGTCCGCGATCTCGGCGAAGCTCATCGTCCGACTCTAGTCCAGGTCGCGGCCCATCAGCATCGCGTCGATGTAGCGCCCGTCGATGAAGTACCGCGCTGCGCAGGATCCCTCCTCGCGGAACCCGAGCTTCCGGTAGAGCGCGATCGCGGGCGCGTTGTGCGGGAAGACGGTCAGCTCGAGCTTGACGACTCCGAGGCCCCGCGCCCGCTTCATCGCCTCCTCGATCAGCGCCGCGCCGATTCCCGTCGCCGCGCGCGCGGCCGCGACCATCAGCCCGAACTCGGCCACGTGGCGGCTCAGCGGGCTGCGGTCGCGCGCGATCGACAGGCGACCGACGATGCCGTCCGTCCGTCTCCGCGACCAGCACGGCCACGTTCGCGTCGCGCTGGACGCCGCGCACGTTGCGCCGCTCGTCGCCGCGGGTCCGGTCGTAGGTCAGCCAGAGCTCCGGCTCGGCCGCGACCTCGCGGCCGAGCTCGACGAGGCGCGTCGGCGTCGCCGGGAACCGCGGGACGGACGATCAGCCAGTCGCTCATGCGGGCACGACGATGCCATGCCCGCCGCGCCTCGGGTCGCCCGCGGCCGCGAGCGAGCCGTCGGCACGGCGCTCGACCGCCGCCGCGCCGCCGAAGTAGAGGTTCCGCCGCCGCCAGCGGATCGAGCGTCGTAGCCGCGCGCCTCGAGCCGCTCGAGCTCCGCGGGATCGGAACCGCCCTCGCAGTGCACGTGGCCGTCGTCGAAATGGACGCGCGGTGCCTCGATCGCCTCTTCGACGGGCATCCCGTGGTGGACGACGTTGACCACGATCTGGAGGATCGCGCCGCGGAGCCTGAGCGAGCCTGCGCTGCCCACGACGAGCCGCGGGTCTTCGTCGTCGAGCACCATCGAGGGCGCCATCATGCTCGTGAGCCGCGTCCCGGGTTGCATCTCGCCTGCCCGGAGGGTTCAGGTCGTACTCGCCGAGCATGTTGTTCATGTGGATGCCGGTGCCGGGCACGATCACACCGGACCCGAGCCGGTCGAGGCCGTGAGCGAGGCCGCGTTTCCCCGCTCGTCGACGACCGAGATGTGCGTGGTCCCGGGCGCGCCCGCAGCCTCGGGGACGCTTGCCTCGCGCCGCTCGATTCGGTCCAGCGCCGCCCGGATGTTCTCCTCCGCGAGGAGCTTGCGCGCAAGCCCTCCGCGGTAGAGGTCCCCGACGAAGCTCCCCGTCCGCGCCCGCGACTGCTCGCGCATGACCTCGACGAGCGGCTCGATCGCCTCCGCGCTGCCGGGCCTTCCGTCGGCCCCGAGCCGATCGAGCAGCGAGAGCCCGTAGCCGATCAGGACTCCGCCCGACGACGGCGGCGGGTTCGGAGACGAACTCGCGCCCCTCGTACGAAACGCGGCTCGGCCGGCGCCAGGATGACGCGATAGTCCTCGAGGTCGGCGCGCGTGACGAGCCCCCGTTCTCCGCGAGAAAGCGAACGAGCTCACGGCCGAGCTCGCCACGGTAGAGCTCCCGGGCGCCTCCCTCGGCGAGCCGCTCCAGCGTCGAGGCCAGATCGCGCATGACGACGCGCTCCCCGGCCGTGAGCCGCCCGGACTCGCCGTAGATCGCGCGGCCCTCGGGAGCGTGTCGGAGGATGAGGTCGAGGATCGCGTGCAGGTACGCCTGCTGCCGGGTCAGCTCCACGCCCTCGCGGGCCAAGTCGATCGCGGGCTCAAGCAGCCTGCTCCAGGGAGGGAGCCGTATCGCTCGTGCGCAGCCTCCAGCCCGGCGACGGCCCCGGGAACGGCACAGGAGCCGGCTCCGATCAGATAGACCACCTGTGACGTCGCGTCGAAGTCGATGTCGATCGACTCCATGTGCGGCTTCGGCGGGCGCTTCGATCCCTGGCCGGGCACGGACACGAAGAAGTCGAGCAGGCGGTCGCTCCGGTCGCGCGCCCGGTGGACGAGCAGGAACCCGCCGGCCGCCGGGCCGGTGAGCGGGCTCTCGGCGACCCAGGAGACGAACGCCGCGGCGAGGCAGGCGTCGACCGCGTTGCCGCCCTCGGCGAGGATCTCCGCCCCTGCCTCGGCGGTCAGCCGGTGGCCAGCTGCAATCGCCCCTCTCATCGTGCGCGAAGCGTAGAGCGAGCCGGACGGCCATGTCCGGTGCCAGGCACCGGACGCGTCCAGAGGGTTAGGTCGACGTCCGCGCGCGTAGGCTTCCGCCGACGTGCACCGCGCGCATTTTCTTCTGCGCGAGGCGATGCTCGCAGCCGGCTCGGCCGCCTCGCTCGCAGCATTGCTCATCTGGTTGGGCCCCCGGGAACGACCTCGCTGCGCACGTCTACCAGCGGACCGTCTTCCTCCACAACGGGTTCCAGCTCTGGAACAACTTCTGGTACGGCGGGCGCTACAGCTTCGTCACGTACAGCGTCCTCTACTACCCGCTGGCCGCCGTGTTCGGGATCAGGGCGCTGGCGATCGTCTCGATCGGGATCGCCGCGCTCGCCTTCGCGATCGTCGTCTGCAGGCAGTTCGGCCCGCTCGCGCGCTGGTCGAGCCGGACGTTCGCGGTCGTCTGGTCGCTGCTCGTCATCTCCGCGGCGTTCCCGTTCGCGCTCGGCTTCGCGCTCGGCGCTGCTGGCGCTGGTCGCACTGCAGGCCGGGCGGCGCTGGCGGTTCGGCGTGCTCGCCGTCCTGACCGTCGGCTGCGAGCCCGCTCGCGTTCCTGCTGCTCGCGATCTTCCTCGCCGGGATCGGCCTCGGGATGCTCGAGCGCGGCCGGCGCCTGATCGCCCCCGCCGCGATCGCTGCTCTTCGTCGCCGGCGTGCCAGTTCCTGCTCATGCGCGCGCTTCGCCGACGGCGGCCGCTACCCGTTCTCCGAGTTCGAGCTCCTCGTGCATCCTGATCGTTCTGCGTCCTCGGGGCGCTGCTCACGTGGCGGGTCGAGTACGCGCACGCGCTCCGCTGGTTCTTCGTCGCCTACGGCGTCGTCAGTCTCGCCGCGTACGCCTTCACGAGCTCCGCTCGGCGAGAACATCGCGCGCGTCCGGCTCGCCGCGCTGCCGATCGCGGTCCTCGTGCTCTCGCTCAGGCGCTGGCGTCCGCTGCCGGTGGCCGCGCTCGGTGCTCGTCGCTCGCCAGCGATGTGGAACCTCGGCCCGCACGCCTGGGCGCTGTCCCGGAGCGCACGCGAGCACGAAGCGGCGAGCGCTGCTCTACTGGGCGCCCGCGGCGAAGTACCTGCACAAGCACCTGACGCCGTCCTACCGCGTCGAGGCGGTCGACACCGCGGGCCACTGGGCGGCCGTCTACCTGCCACGGGCCGGGATCCCGCTCACGCGCGGCTGGTTCCGGCAGGACGACTTCCCGCAGAACGAGGTGCTCTACGACAACCTGACCGGCACGACGTACCGCGCGTGGCTGCGGAGCCTCGGCGTCCGCTACGTCGTCCTCACCGACGCGCCGACCGACTACAGCTCGAAGCAGGAGGCGCTGCTCATCCACAACGGCCGCTCGGGACTGATTCCCGTCCACAACACGAGGCACATGACGATCTTCGAGGTGCCCGAACGCCGCGGCCGATCGTGACCGGACAGGGGCCCGGCCAGGATGATCAGGCTCGGACAGACCCAGATGGTGATGGAGGTCGGCTCGCCCGGGCACTACCGGGTCGCCGTCCGTTACTCGCCGTACTGGAGCGCGGTCAACAAGACGGGCTGCGTCTCGAAGGGCGACGACGGGATGCTGCGCGTCGACGCGCAGCGACGCGGGCGGATCGTGCTCCAGTTCAAGGTCAAAGCCACGCGCGTGCTGGCTGCGATGGTCGGCGCCAGCCCGTCGAGCGACTGCGGGCTCCCGGCTAATCCGTAAGGAACGCGGGCGGCTCGAGCGGGTCGGCCTCGCGGCGCGAGCGCTCGGCGCCCGAGCTCTTCCGCCCGACAACCCCGGCGAGGCCGGTGGCGATGACCGTGACCCAGACCTGGCCGGTCAGCCGCTCGTCGATCGTCGCGCCGAAGATGATGTTCGTGTCGTCGCGGCGCGCCGCGGCGCACGACCTCGGCCGCCTCGTTGACCTCGAACAGCGAGAGGTCGTCGCCGCCGGCGATCGAGAGCAGGATCCCGCGCGCGCCGACGAGCTCGGTGTCGATCAGCGGCGAGCTGAGCGCGCCGCTCGGCGGCCTCGCGCGGCGCGGTTCTCGCCCGTCGCGTAGCCGATGCCCATCAGCGCCGATGCCGGCGTCCTTCATGATCGTGCTGCACGTCGGCGAAGTCGAGGTTGATCAGGCCCGGGCATCGTGATCAGGTCGCAGATGCCCTGGACGCCCTGGCGCAGCACGTCGTCGGCGATCCGGAACGCGTCGAGCATCGACGTCGATCTCGTCGAGCACCTCGAGCAGCCGGTCGTTCGGGATCACGATCACCGTGTCGCAGCTCTCGCGCAGCGCCTCGATCGCCGTCGGCGGCCTGCGCGCGGCGCTTCGTGCCCTCGAACTGGAACGGCGTCGTGACGATGCCGACCGTGAGCGCGCCGAGCTCGCGCGCGATCCGCGCGACGACCGGCGCGGCGCCCGACCCGGTGCCGCCGCCCTCGCCCGCGGTGACGAAGACCATGTCCGAGCCGCGCAGCGCGCGCTTGATCTGGTCGTAGGACTCCTCGGCCGCCCGGCGCCCGAGATCGGCGATCGGCGCCGGAGCCGAGGCCCTGGGTCAGCTCGCGCCCGATGTGGATCTTCGACCGGCGCGTCCGCGAGCTGCGAGCTGCTGGATGTCCGTGTTGACGGCGACGAACTCGACCTCCGAGATGCCCGCGTCGATCATCCGGTTGAGCGCGTTCAGCCCCGCGCCGCCGACTCCGACGACGCGGATGACGGCCAGCGTAGGCGCCCGGCTCGAGTGCGTCGCGCGGTGCAGGCGCGGCGCAGGCTCGGGCAGCGGCCTCGATGCGCGGCAGCTCCTCGACCGGGCGCGCAGGTCCGGCTTGCGGCGTCGGCGCGCCGGCTCGGCTCGCGCTCGGGCTCGCGCCTCGACGGATGCGGCTCACAGGCGGAGGAGCGTGCTCGACGGTCTCCTCGAGCGGCTCGAGCCGAGCTTGAGCGTCGGGCTCGGGCTGCCCGTCGGGCTCGTTCTTCCGCCTGGCGCTGCGCGGCTTCGGTCGCCCGGAAGAGCTCCGCGAGCGGGCCCTCACGCATGCTTGCGCGCTTTCGCGCCATTGAGAACCTCCTTCGCCAGGTCGCGGTACGCCTCCGCGGCGCTCCCGGTCGGGTCGTACTTGAGGACGGACGTGCCCTTCACGGGCGCCTCCGCGTAGCGGATCGTCTTCTGGATCCGCGTCTTGAAGACGAGGTCGCCGAAGTTCTCCTCGAGGATCTCGACCGCCTCGCGCGCGTGCAGCGTGCGGCTGGTCGAACATCGTCGGCAGGATGCCCATGATCGCGACGTTCGGGTTCAGGTTCTCGCGGATCATCGCCAGCGTGTTCTCGAGCTGGACGAGCCCGCGCAGCGAGAGGTACTCGCACTGCACCGGGACGATCACGCGGTCGGCCGCGACGAGCGCGTTGATCGTCAGCAGGCCGAGCGACGGCGGCGTGTCGATGAGGACGTAGTCGTAGTTCGTCGCGGACCGCGCGCCAGCGCCTTCTCGAGCGCGCGCTCGCGGCCGATCATGCTCGACGAGCGCGAGCTCGGCGCCGGCGAGGTCGATCGACGAGACGGCGAGGTCGATCTCGCTCGTGCTCGATCACGTTCTCGATCGGCAGGCTGATGGACGAGCACGTCGAACATCGAGCGCTCGATCGCGTCCGGGTTCAGGCCCTGGCTCATCGTCAGGTTGCCCTGCGGGTCGAGGTCGACGCAGCAGGACGCGGTGGCCCTGCTCGGCGAGCGCGACGGCGAGGTTCAGCGTCGACGTCGTCTTCGCGACGCCGCCCTTCTGGTTCGCGAACGCGATGACCGTCGCCTCGGCGCGGCGGTTCGCCGGTCTCAGGCGTCGGCGTCTGGTCCTCCGGTTTCCTGTTCCCGCGATCAGCGGTCGCGAAAGAAGGCGCGTCAGCCCCATTAGTCGTCCCCACTTCGACCGGCCTTCGTGCAGTCACTGCACGCATCCATTGTGCAGCAAAACCTCGGCTGCGAACAGAATTCGGCCCCAGTCGGGGTTTTCAGGGCGAGGTGCGACGAGCACGCTCTCGCCCGCGGCAAGCGCCACTGGGCCCGCTCGACCGCGTTCGGCGGTGCGGGACGGCACCGGCTCGTCGCGGACCCAGTCCTCGGCGTCGGAGAGCAGCGCGCGTACCTCGTCGAGCAGAACTCCCGGCCGGCGCATCCTCCCTGCGCAGGCCGTCGATCCTCTCGAGCCGCTCCAGGATCGCCCGCTGCCGCTTCTCCACCGCGTCCACGGTAGCTCGCGCGACTCCGCGGAGGCGAGCCGTGCCGAGGCGCGGCGAGCTCCTTGTCGGAATCAGCTGGCGAGCGCCTGTGTGACCGCGGCTCGACGGCGTCGGCCGCACTCCGAGCAGCGACTCGTCCAGCTCGGCGACGAGCTTCTCTCGCTCTCCGCGCGTGACAGTCACGACGAGCGCGCGGCGCACGAGATCCGCCGCCTCGGGGCGCGCGACGCCCTCGCAGAGGCGGCGCAGCACGACGAGGCAGTCCTGCCGCTCGCGCCCGGTCTCGTCCGAGGAGCGACCGCCGTGCGCAGCGCCGCGGCCCAGGCACCGTCGCCGTTGCCGAGCAGCGCCTCGAGTCGACGAGCGGAGCTGCTCGGCGCGGAACGACCCGTCCTGGAAGAGCGCGAGCTCCCAGCGGTCGAGGGCGTCTGCCGAGCTCGCGGTCGTCCTCGAGCGGCGCCAGCTTGCCGAGCAAGCACGCGCGCGGTCTCGCCGCGCGAACACGATCGAGCCGCGTCGGCTCGCCCGGAGGCTGCGTCGCGGCGATGGGAAGCAGCGGGCCGGACGCCGAACGGGCGCCAGTCGAGGCGCTCGAACAGCACCGGCCCCGCGGCGACCGGCCCGCACGTGGCCAGCCGGAGCGCCGTCACGGCGTCCGCGATCTCGCCGGGAGCGTCGGGCGGCTCGGCCGCCGTCGGCGGGCATCGGCTGCTCGAGCTCGAGCACGCACATCCGGTCGGGCTCGCGGCCGAAGCTCTCCGGGCGCCAGGCGTCCGCAGCGTCGGGCCAGTGCGGCGACGAGCTCGCCGTCTGCCGCGTGGCGGACCGCGAGGCCGCTCGCCGAGCGTCGATCGTCTGGCCGACCTCGACATGCCGACGAGCGGGGCGATGGCGGCGTACGACGCGCTCGTCCCCGAACATCGACCGCCTCGAGCTCCGCGTACGCGCGGTCGAAGGCGTCGTCGTCCCAGTCGAACCCGCCGCAGGCCTCGGCGACGTCGGCCACGAGCGGCAGCAGGACGGTGCGGAAGAGCGCGTGCGTCGGTCTGGGCGTGCGCATGGGCGCGGGCGAAGATCGCCGCCGCCGGCTCGCGGCCGAGCGCCTCGAGCGCGATCGCCGTGTCGCCGCGGCCGAGCGAGCCGTCCGCCGCGGGCCTCGACGAAGGTCCGGCGCACGAGCGGGCGGTACTCGTAGAGCGTCGGCCGTCCCCGCGAGCCGTGCTCCTCGAAGACGAACGTGATCTCGGCGCCCTGCTCGACCTCGCGCGCGTAGAACGGCGAAGGCGCCGAGGCAGAAGCCGCGCAGGGCCGAATGGAGGTGCGGTGCGCGCACCCCGGCTCACTTACACGGCGCCGGGGGTCCTCCTCCCTGGCAGTGGGGCACCAGTACGCGATGCGGTTCGCGTCGCCCTGGCCGCGCGAGCGTGATCGGGCGTGCCGCAGCGCGGGCACGGGCGGCCGGCCTCGGCGGTAGACGGCGCGCTGCCGCGAGGCCCGAGTCGAGCGAGCGGCGCATCAGCTGCGCGGCCTCGGCGAGCGCCGCGCGCAGCTCGTCGTCCGTCGACGATCGCCGAGCCGCGCGCCACGGCGAGACCTGCGCGCGCCAGAGCGCCTCGGCGCGCCACATGTTCCCGATGCCCGCGACGAGCGCGCTGGTCGAGCACGCGCCTCGCCGATCGCGAGGCTCTGATCCGCGGCGCGCATCCGCTTGACCATCTCGTCGAGGTCGGGCGGCTCGGCGAGGATGTCCGGCCCGAGCCTGCGGACGCGGCGTGTCGTCGAGCTCGAGCACCGGCCCGTGCCAGAGGATCGCCTCCGCGCTCGCCCCGCGCAGGACGAGCCACGGCATCCCGCGCCGCGTGCTCGTCCCGTTTCGCTCGATGACCTGCCAGCGGCCCTTCATGCGCAGGTGGCTGCGCAGGACGAGGCCGTCCTCGAAGCGCAGGAGCAGGTTCTTGCCGACCGCCTCGACGCCGAGCGAGCCGGCGCCCGTCGAGCCGGCTCCGCGACACCGGTCACACGCGCCGCGCGGGTGCGGCGTCTCGACCTCGAGCTGCTCGCCGACGAGGGTCTGGAGCCGCTGGGCCACGCGGTGGATCGAGTCGCCCTCGGGCATAGAGTGGAAAGCGTATGCATCCGCGGTTGCGCGCAGCAGCGGCAGGGTCGGTCGCGGCGCTCGTCTGGGAGTGCGGTCGAGCCGGTCGACCAGGTGGCTCTTTCGGCATGGCTACTCGGACGTGGCCGTGCTCGGGAAGGCGTTCACGCGCGGGCCGGGGCTGGCGGCCGCTGGGGTTTGCGCTCCATGCAGTGAACGGCGCGATCTTCGGGCTCGCGTATTACGAAATCGCGCGTCGGTCGTCGCCGAGACCGCGCGCCGTCTGGCGATCGAGCTCGCGCTGGCGGAGCACGTGACGCTCTTCTCGACGGGAATGCTCGTCGACCGCTACCACCCGGCGCGCGGCGAGCCGAGTACAGCGTGTGTTCTGACAGCGTTCGCCCAGGCAACAGTTCGGCACGCTCTTCAGATCGATGCTCAGCCGCCTTGCGCGGTGCGGAATAGGCTCTGAAGGATGGTGCGCGGGCGATCCTCGTCTGACCGCGGCGCTGGCCTGTGAGGGGTGGGCCCAGCCTCGTCATCGACTCAACAAGCCCGTTGGTTCCACTCACCGACCAGGACATCTTTTGCGAGCTGCCACGTCTCGCGCCCGACCCTCGGACGTCTGCCGTTGCCGACTCCTGACCTTGGCGCCACAGCAACCGGCACCAGTGACTCACGCGAGAGCGGCTGCCTCCGCACTCAGAGCTTTGCGCTCGTCGGCGATGTGACGCGGAGTGCGGCGATGCGCTCAGCGTCGGAGCCCGTAGCGGCTCGCGGCTTCCGCTGGTGCAGTCGGCTGCGGCGACTGACGGCGGTTCTTACGCGTCAGCGCAGGCTAACGCGGCTCAGCTGCTGCGCGGTCCAGCGAGGAAGCCGGCTTCGATCAGCAGCGGCATGAGCTCGGTATCGGCAACCGGCTCGCCGTCGAAGCGCTCGACCGCGAGGCGCTGTCCGCGCCTTCGTCTTCACGTGGTCGACGAGGGCCGCGAGCGCGAGTCGCAGCCACTCCTCGTCCGGCTCTCGGAGCGAGACGATCGAGCGGCCGCCCCGCTCGACGAAGAGCGCGGCCTCGCCGCCGAGGAGCACGACGTGGGCGCCGGCGACGCGGGCGGCCCGACCGCCCGGCCGCTTCGGCCACGGCAGCGCCGCTCCGTACGGCTGCGCTGGATCCGCCGCGGCGAGCAGGCGAGCGCATCGGGCTCGCCTCACTCGGACGCAGCTCGCGCGAGCCGCTCGACCGCGCCGCCGAGCGCGAACTGGGCGCCGCCGAGGCCCTCGACGAAGTAGCCGCGCCGGCAGAGCCCGAGCGTCTCGAGCGCCTTCAGCTCCCCGTAGACGGCGCCGTAGCCGCCGACGATCCCCTCGCCGCGGACGCCGTCGCGGGTGACGATCCCCTGCCGCTCGAGCAGCAGCTCCGCCAGGGCACGTCGATCCGGACATGTCCGGTGCCTGGCACCGACCTGGCTCGAAGAGACGTGTCGGTCAGCGACCAGCGGCCCTGCGTCGCGGTGATCGCCGGTCGCGCGGCGGCGCGAGAAGCGGCGCGGACGGCGCTCGGGCGCGGGACGCCGTAGCGGCGGCCGGCCCGCAGCGGCGTCCAGGCGTCGTTCGTCACCTCGCCGGCCCAGACGAGGTCCCACAGCGCCGGCAGCGCCTGCTCGGCCTCGAGCTCCGTCGCCGGCGAGCAGGTCGAACCAGAACTCGGCGCCGCGCGTCAGCACCTCGCGGATCCGGTCGTGCTCGGCTCCTTCGGGCGGATCGGCGGCCGCGAGCTGCCCGAGGACGGGAGCGTCCTCGCGGAAGTAGACCGCCACGCGGTCGAGGCCCGGCGCCGACCCAGACGAGCTCGCCGGTCGCGCACAGCTGGTCGAGCTGCGCGGGCTGGTAGTCGGGCACGCGCCGCGGCAGCACCTCGCTCTCCCAGAGCGAGACCGGGCAGCGGCAGCGCCTGGAGCGGGACGAGCGCCTCGCGGAGGCTCGCGCGCCGGTCGATCCCGTGCCAGCTCGGCAGGAAGCGGCCCGAACGCCGCCTGCTCGGCGGGCTCGACCTCCTTGCGGAGCGCCGCGAGCGACGCGCGGCGCAGGCGACGCAGGACGTCGGGATCGCACCACTCGCGCTCGGTCCCGCCCGGGCCGGAGCTCGCCGCGGACGAGCCGCTCCTCGCGCTCGAGCTCCCGCAGCAGCGGCTCGACGTCGCGCGCCGAAGTGGTCGTTCGCCTCGCGCGGTCGTGAACGGGCCGCGGCCCTTGGCGAAGCGCGACGACGAGGCTCGCGAGCGAGCCCGTCCCGCCCTCGAGGAACGCCTCCGGCAGCCCGCCCGGAGGCATCGCACCGAGCGCGTCGCGGTAGCGGCCCGCGTCCTCGGCCGCGACCAGGCGCTCCTCGCCCGCGATCCGCACGCGTGATCGCGCGCCGCTCGTCGAGCAGCGGCCCGGCAAGCCTGCGTCGAACTCGCCGGGACGCAAGGTCTCCGCGCAGGCGCAGCACGTCGTGCAGCTCGTCCGGGTTGCGCGGATCGCCGCGCAGCTGCGTCTCGACGTCCTCCAGCGCGCCCGGGTCGATCAGCTCGCGCAGCTCCTCCTGGCCGAGCAGCTCGCGCGAGCAGGTCGCGGTCGAGCGAAGCACCTGCGCGCGCCGCTCGGCCGGCGGCGTGTCGTCCTCGTACATGTACGTCGCGACGTAGTCGAAGAGGAGCGAGGTCGAGTACGGCGAGGCGGACGCGGTCTCGACGTCGACCAGGTCGAGCTCCGCGTCTTGCAGCCCGTTCAGCAGCCGCTTCAGCGCCGGCAGGTCGAAGACGTCCTGCAGGCACTCGCGGTACGTCTCGAGGACGATCGGGAACGAGCCGTAGCTTGCGCGCGACCTGGAGCAGGCTCTGCGCCTTCAGGCGCTGCTGCCAGAGCGGCGTGCGCTGGCCGGGACGGCGCCGCGGGATCGAGCAGCGCGCGGCGCCGCGTTCTCGCGGAAGCGCGAGCCGAAGAGCGCCGTCGAGCCGACCTCGCCCATCGACGAGGTCCTCGATCTCGGTCGGGTCGATGATCAGCTCCTCGGTCGGCGGCGGCGCATCGGCGTCCGGGAGGTGGATCGCGATCCCGTCGTCCGACCAGAGCGACTGCGCCTCGAGCCCGAGCGCGTCGCGGAGCCGCGCGCCGATCGCCATCGCCCAGGGCGCGTGCACGCGCGCGCCGAACGGCGTCAGGATGCAGACGCGCCAGTCGCCGATCTCGTCGCGGAAGCGCTCGACGACGACCGTCCGGTCGGAGGGCACGGCGCCGGTCGCCGTCTGCTGGTCGCTCAGGAACGTGAGCAGGTTCTGCGCCGCCTGCTCGTCGAGCGAGTGCTGCTCGGTCAGGCGCTCGAGCGCCTTCTGCTCGCGAGCGCGACGAGCTCACGCGAGGCGCTGCCCGATCTGCTCGCCGAGCTCGTACGGGCCGCCCGGCGCCCTCGCCCTTCCAGAACGGGATCAGCCCGGGCACGCCCGGCGCCGGCGAGACGAGCACGCGGTCGCGCGTGATCTCCTCGATCCGCCACGTCGAGGCGCCGAGCAGTGAACGTCTGCCCGGCGCGCGCCTCGTAGACCATCTCCTCGTCGAGCTCGCCGACGCGGCCGCCGCCGTCGACCAGATGGACGCCGAAGAGGCCGCGGTCGGGGATCGTGCCCGCGTTCGTGACCGCGAGCCGCCGCGCGCCGCTCGCGCCCGCGGATCACGCCGCCGGTGCGGTCCCAGACGATCCGCGGCCTGCAGCTCGCGCGAACTCGTCGGACGGGTAGCGGCCGGCGAGCATGTCGAGCACGTTCTCGAGCTGCGACGCGCGAGAGGTCGGCGAAGGTGTAGGCGCCGCGGACGAGGTCGTGCAGCTCGTCGACCGCGATCTCCTCGTCGGCGCAGATCGCGACGATCTGCTGCGCGAGCACGTCGAGCGGGTTGCGCGGGATCACGGTCTTCCTCGATCGCGCCGGCGCGCATGCGCTCGGCGACGACCGCCGACTCGAGCAGGTCGGCGCGGAACTTCGGGAAGATGCGGCCCGCTCGAGACGGCGCCGAGCTCGTGGCCGGCGCGCCCGACCCGCTGCAGGCCGCGCGCGACCGACTTCGGCGACTCGACCTGGATCGACGAGGTCGACGGCGCCCATGTCGATGCCGAGCTCGAGCGACGACGTGGCGACGAGGCACGGGATCTCGCCCTGCTTGAGCAGCTCCTCGACCTCGAGCCGCTGCTCGCGCGCGAGCGAGCCGTGATGGGCTCGCGCGATCTCGCTCTCCGCGAGCTCGTTGAGCCGCAGCGCGAGCCGCTCGGCGAGCCGGCGGTTGTTGACGAAGACGATCGTCGAGCGGTGCGCCTTGACGAGCTCGAGGATCTCCGGGTAGATCGAGGGCCAGATCGACGCCGTCTCGCCCGGCTCCGCGCATGTCCTCGAGCGGGACGACGACCTTGAGGTCGAGCTCCTTCGCGCGTGCCCGCGTCGACGAGCTCGATCGGCCGCCCGCCCGAGACGAAGCGCCCGATCTCCTCGATCGGCCGCTGCGTCGCCGAGAGGCCGACGCGCTGGCACCGGCTGCTCGGTCAGGCGGTCGAGGCCGCTCGACGGACAGCGCGAGGTGGGCGCCGCGCTTCGTCCCGGCGACCGCGTGCACCTCGTCGAGGATCAGCGTCTCGACCGACTGTCAGCATCTCGCGCGCCGCGCGAGGTGAGCAGCAGGTAGAGCGACTCCGGGGTCGTGATCAGGATGTCCGGCGTGCTCGCGGAGCATCGCCGCGCGCTCGCGCTGGCGGCGTGTCCCCGGTGCGGACGGCGACGTTGAGCTTCGAGCCGAGGCCCGGCGAGCGGGCCGCGGAGGTTGCGCTCGACGTCGTAGTTGAGCGCCTTCAGCGGCGAGACGTAGAGCAGCCGGAGCCCTCGCCCGGCGAGTCGGTCAGCCGGTCGATCCCGTACAGGAACGCGGCGAGCGTCTTCCCGGAGCCCGTCGGCGCCTGGATCAGCGTGTGCTTGCCGCTCGCGATCGCGGGCCAGCCCTGCTCCTGAGCGGGAGTCGGCGCTGCGAGACGAGCTCTCGAACCAGGCCCGGGTCGAGCTTGCTGAAGACCGAGAGGGCGTCCATTGCCCCCAGACTAGTCAGGCGAGCAAGGCGCGGAGAGCCTCGTCGCGAACCTCGACGCCGTCGTGACGGCACTCGGGAGTAGTCTTTCGGCATGGCTGTCGCAGCCCCCGATCGGCTCTATTTCACGAACAGCGACGAGGGCGAACGAGCTGCTGGCCTCCCGATCCGCTCGCCCTGCTGATCGGGCTTCGCGCTCGACCAGCAGGTGCCCGTCCAGACCGCGTTCGCCGGGCCGCTCAAGATCAAGCAGCGCCTCGGGAACGCTCGAGATCGCACACCTCGACCCGGTGCAGGTCGAGGCCGCGTTCCGCGAGAAGCCGGCGGTGCACCGCTTCCCCGGCTCGATGGCGACGCGGGTGCAGGACGCTCGCGGCCCTCGTCGAGGAGGACTACGGCGGCGACGCGTCGCGGCTCTGGCGCGAGGCGTCCGATGCCGACTGATCTCAAGCAGCGCATCTCCGGCGCTGCCCGGATTCGGCGACATGAAGATCAAGGCGCTCTCGGCGGTGCTGTGGAAGCGGTTCGGCGTGCCGGCGGCCGAGGGCTGACGCCGCCCCATCCGACGCTCGGCGACGTGGACTCTCGCGAGAAGCTCGACTGGTACCAGGCGAAGCAAGCGCGAGCACAAGGCCAAGATGCGCGCGCAGCAGAGCTGAGACCGCGACCGCCCGTCACCGCGTACGTCACGCGCGAGCATCCCGAGACGGGGTTCGACGAGCTGCTCGTCTTCGACTTCCCGGATGCGCCCGAGTACAGCGCGGTCGTGCCCGGGAGGCGGGATCGAGGCGGGCGAGACTGTCGAGGAGACCGCGATACGCGAGGTCATGGAGGAAGACCGGGATCGAGGTGGAGTTCGTCCGCGTCGTCGGCGTCGGCGACGACCCGGTCGGCCACTACGTCCAGCTCAAGCCCACGAAGCTGCTGCCCGGAGTCGCTGGGAGCACGTTCGTGAGGACGGGCCGGTTCTGTGCCGCTGGATCCGATCGTCGAGCCGACGCCGAGGTCACGGAGGCCTGCGCGGCGACTACATCCACGCACTGCGTGCGCAAGCGCGTCGTGGGATACGTGACACGCGGGCGTCGACCTCCTCGTCTTCGAGCACGCCGGCGTCCTCGAGGTGCCGGGGGGCAGGATCGACCCGACGAGACACTCGAGGAAGGGCTCGCTCCGGGAGGTCGAGGAGGAAACCGGCGTGACCGGACTACGCGATCGTCGGAGTGCTCGCCGATGCGGACGAGGTCGACCGGCTGTACGGCGTCCTCGCACACCGGTCGTGGGCCTTCCACGCCGTGGTCGAGGACGGGGACCGGATGCGTGGGCGCACCCTGTGACTGGAACCGGCATGGATGCGGGAATGGTCTTCCCGTGCGGCTGGGTGCCGCTCGACGATCGTCCACTCCTTTGGGGAAGCCGGATCCCTTGGCAGAACGGCTCCGCGTGTCGATAACGCGAACCATGAGACGTGCGGTCATCTGTTCGTGTGCCTCGGCACGCTCCTGCTCGGGGGCTCGACGCGAGCGCCCTGAAGATGCCGTCCGCTCCGCGCTGCCCCGTCTTCCCGAAGTCGAACCCGTGGAACCAGCGGGTCGACTCGCTGCCGGTCGCGGCGAACTCGGACGAGATCGTCCGCTCGATCGGCGCGAACGCGGGCGTGCACGCCGACTTCGGCTCGGGGCTCTGGGAAGGCGCGCCGATCGGGATCCCGATCACGGTCGTCGGCACGAAGCAGCGCAAGACGCGCGTCTCGCTTCGAGTACGCCGACGAGTCCGACCGCGGCCCGTACCCGATCCCGCGCAAGCGTCAAGATCGAGGGCGGCCGCTCCTCGACGGCGACCGGCACGCGCTCATCGTCGACCGCTCGATGCGTGCCGGCTCTACGAGCTCTACGCCCTGCTACGCCGAAGGCGGCGGCTGGACGGCGGGCTCTGGCGCGATCTGGAGCCTGCGCTCGAACAAGCTGCGTCCCGCGGGCTGGACGTCGGCCGACGCCGCCGGCCTGCCGATCCTGCCCGGGCCTCGCGCGCTACGACGAGGTCGAAGCGCGGCGCGATCGACCACGCGCTCCGCTTCACGGTCCAGCGCACGCGGCGCGCGTACGTCTTCCCGGCGCGGCACTACGCGAGCGACTCGACCGACCCGAGCCTGCCGCCGATGGGCCTGCGCCTGCGCCTGAAGCGCGAGCTTCGACGTCGGCGGCTTCCCGCGCCAGGCGCGGATCGTGCTCGTGGCGCTGAAGCGCTACGGGATGATCGTCGCCGACAACGGGTCGAGCTGGTACATCACCGGCGCGCCCGACTCGCGCTGGTCGAACGACCAGCTGCACACGCTCGGTCGCGTGAAGGGCTCGGACTTCGAGGTGGTCAGTGAGTGGACACAGGAGGGGGCGCTCGCTGCGCTTCGCGCTCCTCATTCGGTGAGCTCGCCGAGCCCGGCGAGCAGGCGGTCGACCTCCTCGGCCGTGTTGTAGTGGACGATGCCGGCGCGGACGGCGCCCTGCTCGTCGTCGAGCCCGAGGCGCTTCATCGTCTCGACCGCGTAGTAGTTGCCCCACCAGACCGCGACGTCGCGCTCCGCGAGGCGCTCGGCGGCCTCGCTCCGGGGTCAGACCCGGGACGTCGAAGCAGAACGTCGGGCACGCGGCCGTTCATCGTCGGCGAGCCCGTGCAGCCGGATCGCCCGACGGCAGCCCTGTCGAGGAACCGCTGCTCCGAGCGCGCGCTCGTGGCCTGTGATCGCGTCCCAGCCGAGCGAGTCGATGTAGTCGACGGCGGCGACGAAGCCCGCGAGCAGCTCGTGCTGCAGCGTCCCGAGCTCGAAGCGGTGCGCCGACCGGCTCGTTCGGCGCCGGCCGCACCTTGTACGGGCGCCAGCGCCGCGAGCAGATCGCGCTTGCCGAACGCGACGCCCGAGGTGCGGGCCGTAGAACTTGTACGGCGAGCAGATCAGCACGTCGACGTCCCAGGCCGCGACGTCGATCGGCCCGTGCGGCCCGTAGTGGACGGCGTCGGCCCAGGCGAGCGCGCCGGCGCGAGTGGGCGAGCTCGACGACCCGGCGCACGTCGGGCGCCGTGCCGACCGAGTTCGCGGCGACCGGGAAGGCGACCACGCGCGTCCGGTCGCAGAGCTGCCGCTCAGGTCGTCGTAGTCGAGCGCCATGTCGTCCGTGACCTCGACGAAGCGGACGACGATGCCGAGGTCGTGCTGCAGCTCGAGCCACGGCGCCACGTTCGCGTCGTGGTCGAGCTTCGTCACGAGCACCTCGTCGCCGGCCTCGAGCGTCCGCGCGAAGGCGCGCGTGAGGAGGAAGTTGAGACGCCGTCATGCTCGGCCCGAACGCGACCTCCTCCTCGCGTGCAGCCGAGGAAGGCGGCCGCACGTCGCGCGCGCACGCGCGATCAGCGCGTCCGTGTCGGCGCGACGTCTCGTAGGGAGCGCCGGTGTTGGCGTTCGACTCGCGGAGGTAGCCGGCGATCGCGTCGATCACCTCGTCCGGGCACTGCGTCCCGCCCGGCCCGTCGAAGAAGGCGAGCGGTCGCTGGAGCGCGCTGAACCGCGCGCGAACTGCGTCGACGTCGTAGGCGACGGTCGTGCTCATGCGCGGCGAGCCCTAGCTGTCTGCCAGCGCGGTCAGCGCGGCCGAGTACCCGCACATGCCGTGGACGCCTCCGCCGGGCGGAGTCGAGGACGAGCAGAGGTAGACGCCCTGAGCCGGCGTCCGGTACGGGACGAGTCTGCGCACTGGGCGGAAGAGAGTTGGCGAAGTCCATCGTGCCGCCGTTGATGTCGCCGCCGACGATGTTGCGGTTGCGCGCGCTCGAAGTCGGCCGGCCCGATCGCGCTGCGCGCGAGGATGAGGTCGCGGAAGCCCGGCGCGAAGCGCTCGACCTGCGCCTCGATGCGGTCGGTCATGTCGCTCGGCCGAGCCGTACGGGACGTGGCAGTACGCCCAGGCGGTGTGCTTGCCGGCCGGGGCCCGGGAGTCGTCGAAGAGGGACGGCTGCGTCAGCAGGACGTACGGGCGCTCTGCGTGGCGGCCGCTCCCGCGGCGCGCGCTCGGACGCCGGCGATCTCCTCGAACGTCCCGCCGAGGTGGACCGTCGCCGCGCGCCGCACTCGGCCGCCGTCCACGGGATCGGGCCGTCGAGCGCCCAGTCGAGCTTGAAGACGCCGGGGCCGTGCCGGTAGCCGGCCGAGCGACGGGCGTAGTGGGCCGGGAGGCGATCGCCGGCGATGCGGACCAGCTCTCGCGGGACGACGTCGGCGAGGACGACATCGGCGCGAGGCAGCTCGTCGACTGCGCTCGCCGTGCGAATCTCACCGCCGAGCTCCTGGAGACGATCGGCCAGCGCGTCCGCGAGGCGCTGCGAGCCTCCCCGCGGGAAGCCCCATCCGGAGACATGTGCCGTCGCGATCAGGAACGAGGCCGACGCCCCGCTCGGCCTCGTCTCCAGCGGGAGCATGGAGTGCGCCGCGTGGCCGGCGAGGAGCGCTCGGGCGCGCTCGACCGGAAAGCGCTTCGCGAGGCCGCGCGCGCTCGAAAGCCCGGCGCGGGCGAGTGAGAGGTCGACCGCGTGCAGCAGACGGTTCGGTCGCGGCAGGAACGGGCCGAGGACGACCGGCTCGTAGTCGCTCCAGCGCGACGACGAGGCGATTGAGCAGGCGCAGGTACGGACCGCGATCGTCCGCGAGGCCTTCCGCCGTGGCGAGGAGCGAACGCTCGGTGATCACGGCAGTTCCGTCGTCGAGCGGATGCGCGGCCGGAGCGTCGGGCTGAGCCCAGCCGACGGGGAGCTCGAGGTCGCGGAAGAACGGCGAGTCGCGCCCGAGCGGGTGGATCGCCGAGCAACGTCGTGCGTGAAGCCGGGCAGCGTCAGCTCCTCGGAGCGCACGCCGCCGCCGACCGTGTCCGCGGCCTCGTGGACGGTCACCTCCCAGCCGGCGCGCGCCATCGTGATCGCCGCCGCGAGCCCGTTCGGCCCGGAGCCGATCACGACGGCCCGCTTCACTCCGCGCGCAGAGTCGAAGCCGCCGGCCCGAGCGCTTAGCGCCAAGGAGCACGGGCTCGAACAGGTCGCCGTGCTTCTCGATCCGCGCCGAGCGCCTCGCGCATCCCGAAGTCGCGCGGCCGCACCTTCTCGCCGAGCTCCTCCCAGCGCAGCGGCGTCGAGACCGGCGCTCCCGGCTTCGGCCGCACCGAGTAGGCGGAGGCGATCGTCTTCCCGTGCCCGTTCTGACGGTGGTCGACGAGCACGCCGCGACGCTTCTTCTTCAGCCACTCGGTCGTCACGAGCCCCGGGTTGTCCGCCTCGAGGCCGCGCGACACGCGCTCCGCGAGCTCGTACGTCTCGGGATACGAGTAGCGGCGCGCGATCGGCACGAGCACGTGGATCCCGTCGGCGCCGCTCGTCTTCACGTACGAGCGCAGCTCGAGCCGGCTCGAGCGCTTCGCGGACGAGGTGGGCGACGCGAATCGCCTGCACGAAGCCGTTCCGCGACTCCGGCGGGTCGAGGTCGAAGACGACGTAGTCGGGCCGGTCCGGCTTGTCGACGCGCGAGTACCAGGCGTTCATGTCGATGCAGTTCATCTGCACCATCCAGACGACCGCGGCGGGCTCGTTCACGAGCGTGAAGTCGACGAGCCGCGACTCGCCCTTGCCTTCGCGCGGCCAGGTGCGGAACTGCCGCGTCGGGATCCAGTCCGGCTTGCCCTTCGGCGCCTGCTTGTGGAAGTACGCCTGGCCGCGGATGCCGTACGGATAGCGCTTGAGCGTGAACGGCCGGTTCTTCGAGGTGCGGCACGATCGCCGGCGCCGACCTCGGCGTAGTACTCGCGCAAGATCGGCCTTCGTCGACCCGGTCGCCCGGGAAGAGCACCTTGTCCGGGCTCGTCAGGCGAACGCGGCGGCGTCCGACTCGGAGCTCGCTCAGCCGACACCCGCCAGCAAGAAAGGCGCGGTTCTCCTTCAGCATCTGCCGCGCGATCACGAGCCGCTGAATCTGGTTCGTGCCCTCGTAGATCTGCGTGATCTTCGCGTCGCGCATCATGCGCTCGACCGGGTACTCCTGCATGTAGCCGTAGCCGCCGAGGATCTGCACCGCGTCGGTCGTGACCTCCATCGCCACGTCCGTGCAGTACAGCTTCGCCATCGCCGGAGACCTTCGTCAGCTCGTCGTCCGGCGCGCCCTCGTCGATCATCAGCCCGATCTTGTAGAGCAGCCCGCGCGCCGCCTCGCACTTCGTCTCCATGTCCGCGAGCATCGCCGGCGATCAGCTGGTGCTGGGCGATCGGCTTGCCCATCGTCTCGCGCGTACTGCGCGTACTCGAGCGCGTAGTCGGTCGCGCCCTGCGCGAGCCCGAGCCCTGCGCGCGCGATCCCCGGCCGCGAGCGGTCGAGGATCCGCATCGCGATCTTGAAGCCCTCGCCCTCCTCGCCGAGCAGGTTGTCGGCGGGGACGCGCATGTCGTTGAAGAAGATCTCGCCGGTCGTCGAGCCCTTGATGCCCATCTTCGGCTCGATCCGCCCGACCTCGAGCCCGGGCGTGTCGGCCTCGACGACGAACGCGGAGATGCCCGAGTGGCCCGCCTCGGGGTCGGTCTTCGCGAACACGACGTACAGCCCCGCGACGCCCGCGTTCGTGATGAAGCGCTTGCCGCCGTTGAGGACGTACGCGTCGCCGTCGAGCCGCGCCTCGGTGCGCATCGCCGCCGAGTCCGAGCCCGAGCCCGGCTCGGTCAGCGCGTACGCCGCGAGCCACTCTCCGCTCGCGAGCCTGGGCAGGAAGCGCTCCTTCTGCTCGTCCGTCCCGGCCGAGCTTGATGCCCGAGCGAGCCGAGCTCCTGGACGGCCATGATCAGGCCCGTCGTCGCGCAGACCTTCGACAGCTCCTCGATCGCGACGAGCACCATCAGCGCGCCCGTCCCGGTGCCGCCGTACTGCTCCTCGAACGGCAGGCCGAAGAGGTCGTGCTCGCGGAAGAGCTCGACCATGTCCCAGGGGAACTCGGCCTTCTTGTCGATCTCGGCCGCGCGCGGCGCGACGCGCTCGCGGGCGAGCGTGCGGACGAGGTCGCGGATCTCGCGCTGCTCGTCGGTCAGCGGGTCGTGGACGGCCACGCGCGCGAAGCAGTCCATTGACTGGTGTCCGAGCAGCTGCGAGCACGCGGCTCGAGCGAGGACTTGCGCATCTCTTCTGCGCCCTGCCGCGATGCACTGCGTCGTCGTACGCTCTCGGCGAGCTCCGCGGACACGTCGCGCAAGCTCACGAGCCTGCGCACGATCTCGGCGTAGTCGTCGCGGCTCGATGCTCAACGATCGTGAAACACCGCCTCCACGTTGTTGCCGTCCGGATCGAGCACGAACGACGCGTAGTAGCCCCTTGTGGTACTTCCGCTCGCCCGGAGGCCCGTTGTCGCGATACCCGGCGGCTCGAGCGCGATCCGGTGGAACTCCTCGACCTCCGCCCGGTTCCGCGCCGCGAACGCGATGTGGACGTTCTCCGTCAGCGGCTTGTCGTCCCTGCGAGATCGAGAGGTCGCCCCAGTCGGCTGCGCGCTGCTCCTCGTCCGACCACGGCTCCGCGTACCCGAGCGGCGCGAGCACGGTCTCGTAGAACGCCTTCGAGGCGCTGGAAGTCCGAGACCCGCAGCGTGACGTGATCGATCACAGAGCTCGTGCGCGAGATCACCGTGCGGCACGCGCCGAGCGCGTGTCACGAACCCGTGCAGCTCGACCGACGCCGTCGGCCGCTCGCCTCTGGCGGTCAGCCGGCTCCGCGGCCCGGAGCTCGAACATGAACATCGAGCCCTTCTTCCCGTTCGCCTCGACCCAGATCCGGCCGCCCATGCGGCGTCACGAGCTCGTTGCAGATGTAGAGGCCGAGCCCGGTCCCGCCCACGCCGCGGGACATCTGCGGATCGAGGCGGTAGAACTTCTCGAAGATCTTCTGCTCCTCGCCTTCGGGGATGCCCAGGCCCTCGTCGCGCACCCAGAAGCGGACGTCCGCGTCCTGGGCCGCGACACCGACCTCGATCGTCCCGCCGTCGGGCGAGTACTTGATCGCGTTCTCGACGAGGTTGACGAGCACCTGCCGCACCTTGTCCTTGTCGCCCGCGACGAGCGGGAGCTCGCCGCCCGTGTTGACCGTGAGCGAGACCTCTGCGGGCGCGTAGGCCTGCGTCGCCTCCACCACGCGCTCGACGACCTCGACCGAGCTCGAAGGGCTCGGTGCCGAGATCGAGCCGCCCCGCGTCGAGCTGGTTCGCGAGCAGGATCTCGTTGACGATCCGCCCGAGGCGCTCCGACTCGTCGGCGATCAGCGAGATGAAGCGGTTCCGTCCGCCTTCGTCGAGCGCGAAGTCGTGGCGCAGGAGCGTTTGCGCGGCTCCGTACACGGCCGCGAGCGGCGTGCGCAGCTCGTGGGAGGCCGTGGCGATGAAGTCGGCCTTCAGCTCCTCGAGGTGGTGCACCTCGGTCAGGTCGCGGAACGCGTAGACGGTTCCGCCGTAGAAGCTCACGCCGGAGATCGAGATCCAGCGCTCGCCGTCCTTCGGTCTCGAACGGGATCACGACCTCCGCCTGGCCGGGATCGGGCGAGGTCGAGACCGGGATCGTGTCCGACCGCGTCCTTCCAGCCCGGGATCGCGTCCACCGCGCGAGTTGCCGAGGACGTCGGCCGGACTGAATCGCGGTGATCGCCTCGGCCGCGGGGTTCCACAGCCGCACGACGCCGCGCCGGTCGACGAGCAGAACGCCGTCGGCGACGTGGGCGACGACCCGCGCCGCGTCCGCGCGCTCCTCGACTGCGCGGTAGAGCCGCCCGCGATCGATGGCGAAGCGCGATCCGGCCGGCGAGATCCTCCGGCGAGAGCGAGGTCGTCGGCGCCGTACGTCTCGCCGGACTGCGTTCGTGCGAGCGTCAGCGCTCCGAGCGTCCGCTCCTGGGCTCTGAGCGGGACGCAGATGGCCGAGCGCGCGTCGATGCCGCCCGAGGATCGCGCCGTTCTTGCGGCCGTTCGATGCCTCGCCGAGCGGAGGAACGATCTCGAGGCCCCCGGTCTCGACGACCTTGCGCACTGCTTCCTCGGGCACCTGATCCGGCGCGGCGGCCGCCTTCTTGCTCAGCAGCTCGGCGCGCGCGACGGCGACTCGCTCGAGGGGGCCTCCGTCCTCGACCACGTCGACGACGCACCAGTCGGAATAGTCGCGAACGGCCAGCTCGGCGACTCTCTGGATCGCGCTCCGATAGTCGGTCGACGAGGCCAGCACGTGGCCGGCCTCGCGGACGAAGTCGAGGCGCCGCTGGCGTTCCACGGTCCGGGCCGTCGCGCTCGCGCTCGGCGCGCCAGCAGTCGTTCGCGCTCCTCGTCGGCCCGCTTGCGCTCGCCGATGTCGATGAGCAGCGTCTGCGTGTAGAGCGGCTTGCCTTCGGGACCGCGAACGGTCGCGACCTCTTCGCGCACCCACGACCACCCGCCGCTCCGCGCGAGCAGCCGATACTCCGTCTTCCTCGGCGCCGCGCCGCTCGACTTCCGCTTGGCGCGCGGCGAGCACCTCGTCCTTGTCGTCTGGGTGGAGCAGCTTGCCGAAGAGCTGAGGATCGTCCTGCCAGCTCTGCCGGCGAGTAGCCGAGCAGCTGCTCGACCTGCGGGCTGGCGTACGTGACGGTGCTGCGGTCGTTCGGCGCCGAGATCAGCGTGACGAGTGGAAGCGCCTCGACGAGGGCGCGGTACCTGCGCTCGGCCTCGTGCACGCGCTCGGTCCCGTCGGAGATGACTGCGCAGGCGGCGACGATGCCGCGGTCGTCGCGAGACCGGCGATGAGCGCCATCGAGACGAGCAGCTCCTCGCCGTTCCGTCCCCGCTGACGCAGGTGGCTGCGATCGACGCGCTCGCCCTTCGCAACTCGCTCGAGCGCCGCGAGGATGTGCGCGGTGTCCTCTTCCGTGCCGAGGAGGGAGACGTCGGCATCGGAGACGTCCGCCTCGCTGTGAGCCGTAGATCCGCTCGGCCCCTCGGTCCCAGGTCAGGATGTTCCCCTCGAGGTCGAGACCGACGATCGCCTGGGTCTCGTCTCCTCGGACTGCGTCCAGCTCACTCGCGTCGCGGCCGGCGCTCCCGTTCAGCGCGGCGCAGGCGGTCGGACGCGAGCCCCGTCCAGGATCGCCGTCAGCGAGCCAGATCGGGCAGCGCGACGAGCGCTCGAACAGCGTGGTCGACGACGAAGACGAAGAAGAGCGCCCAGCCTGCCGCCGCGACGAGAGCGCCCCAGCGCGGCCCGACGAGGAACGCGACGGCGGCTGCGATCAGGAGGGCCAGCGCGGCCGAGGTCTCCGGCGCGTCGAGCAGCGCAGAACGGAATCGTGGCCGCGGCCTCGAGCACGAGGCCGATCAGAGCCACGACCCAGGGTGAGATCTGAACCACATGGCCGTCAAACTCATGGGGCCGCAGTCGTAACTGGTCATTGAGTGAGCATGAACATAGTTCGCGCCAGGAAAGCGCGAACCCTAGCCGGTTGCACTGCTTGGCCTCGCACGGTCGGTCACTCGGCTCGTGCGTGACGGCTTCGATGTTGTTGCCTTCTGGATCGAGGACGTAGGCGCCGTAGTAGTACTCGTGGTAGACGCGGCGGATCCCCGGCGGGCCGTTGTCCGTCCCGCCTGCGGCGATGTGCCGCCTCGTGGAACGCGTCGACGCTGCTGCGGTCGGGGGCGCGGAAGGCGACGTGCACCGGAGAGCTCGGCTCGCCGCGCTGCGCGAGGAAGAAGTCCGGCTTGCCCTGCGCCGCGTAGCCCGCGCCCTCGACGAAGTCCATCGTCAGCTCGTAGCCGAGCGGCGCGAGCGCCTGGGCGTAGAACGCCTTCGCGGCTTCGACGTCGGCGACGTTGAGCGTCACGTGATCGATCACTGGTGACATTCTTGCTGTTGTGATCCTCGAGAACGGGACGATCAGGACGATGGACGCGTCGATTCCGCGTCGCGCGGGCGGTTGCGATCGCCGGCGAGCGGGTCGCGGGCGGTGTCGGAACGCACGAGACCGCGCTCGCCTCGCCGGATCGCGTCGACCTCGGCGGCCGCTGCGTCCTGCCGGGCTTCAGCGACGCGCACGTGCACTTTCCGTCGTGGGCGATCGCGCAGCGGCGAGGTGCGCCTCGAGGACACGGCCTCGCTCGACGAGACGCTCAGCGCGTGGCGGCCGAGGCGAGTCGGTCGCGAGCCGGGGCGCTGGCTCCGCGGCTCGCGGCTGGCGCAGCGGCGACTGGTCGCCCGCCGTCGAGCCGACGCGGCAGGCGCTCGACGCGGTCACCGGCGACACGCCGACGGCGCTCATGGCGCGCGACTACCACTCGCTCTGGCTCAACTCGGCGGCGCTCGCCCAGGCGGACGGCGATCTCCAGGTCGACGGCGGCGTCGTCGAGGTCGACGGCGACGGCGAGCCGACGGGCGTCCTGCGCGAGGAGTCCGCGTGGCAGTTCCGCGACCGCTACCTGCTCGCGTCCGACGACGAGTTCGTCGACGCGATGCGCGAGGGGCTCCGGATCGCCGCGTCGCGCGGCGTGACGCGCCGTGCACGACAAGGACGGCTGGCTCGGCGCGCTGCGGCTTCTGGCAGCGGCTGCGCGAAGAGGGCGCGCTGACGCTGCGCGTCTGGCAGTCGCTCCCGCACGAGCTACGTCGGTCGCCTCGAGGAGCTCGGCTTCCGCGCCGGGCTCGGCGACGACCGGCTGCGCATCGGCTACCTGAAGGCGTTCATGGACGGGACGCTCGGCTCGCAGACCGCGCGGCTGCTCGACGGCTCGGGCGTCGAGATCACGAGCCGCGAGGAGCTCGGCCGAGATCGTGCGCGCGCGGCGCTCGCGCCGGCTGGCCGGTCGCGGTGCACGCGATCGGCGACCTCGCGAACCGCGAGGCGCTCGACGCGTTCGAGGAGACGCGCGACGAGTGGGCGCCGCTCGGGCTGCGGCCGCGGATCGAGCACGCGCAGCTGCCTCGCGCCGGAGGACATCCCGCGCTTCGCCGAGCTCGGCGTCGCCGCGTCGGTGCAGTTCAGCCACGCGCCCGTCCGACCGCGACATCGCCGAGCGCATCTGGGCGGGCATGACCGACCGCGCCTACGCCTACCGGTCGCTGCTCGACGTCGGGCGCCGTCGTCGCGAACGGCTCCGACGCGCCGATCGAGGAGCTCGACCCGCTGGCCGGGATCCGCGCCGGGGTGCTGCGCACGCTCGACGAGCGCGACCGCCTGGCACCCGGAGCAGGCGGTCACGGTCGAGGAGGCGCTCGAGGCGACGATCCGTCGCGCCGGCCTGGCTCGCGGCGACGAGCGCACGCGCGGGAAGCTCCTGCCCGGGCTACCTCGCCGACCTCGTCGTCCTCGACCGCGACCCGCTCGCGATCGAGCCGGAGGAGCTACCGGAGGTCGAGGTCGTCGCGACGATGGTCGGCGGCCGCTGGACGCACAACCCGCCGCCCTGGGACTAGCCGCAGCCTCCAGGGGCTGCCAGGACGGTCTGCCCTGCGACGGTGGTAGCGTAGCCGCCGAGCGAGCGGAAGAGCTCTTTCGCGGTCTCGACGCCCAGCGCGATGTGGTCGACGCGGAAGCGCTCGTTCGGCGAGTGGATGTTGCCCTCGGGCAGGTCGAAGCCGGTGAGGATCGTCGGGATCGCTTGTTCTCGAGCGCGGCCATCACCGGCAGCGAGCCGCCGATGCGGATCAGCAGCGGCCGCGCGCCGATCACTCGCTCGAACGCGTCCTGGCCGAGCCTGATCGCCGGGTCGTCGGGCCGCACGAGCGCAGCCGGCGCGCTGCGCGATCAACTCGATCTCGACGTCGGCGCCCCTCGGGCGCGGCTTCGCGCATCAGCCGCTCCATCTCCGCGGCGATCGCCTTCTCGTCCTGACCGGGCACGAGCCGGATCGACACGTTCGCCTCGGCCTCGACCCCGATCACGGTCTTCTGGAGCTGCGGCTCGCCGCCGACGACGCCGTGCACGTCGACCGCCGGCTCGACGCACGTGCGCAGGTAGAAGTCCTCGGCCGCGCGCGCGATCGGCCGGACGCGCTCCCTGCGCGCCGAGCACCTCGGAGCCCGGGTCGAGAGCGCTCCAGCTCTCGATCTCCTCGTCGCTCGGCCTGACGATCCCGGCGCGCAGCGGCTCCGGCACGCGTCCGTCGCGCGGCAGCACCGCGCCGAGCACCTGCAGCAGCGCGTGGCTCGCGTTCAGCGCCGCGCCGCCGAAGACGCCCGAGTGCAGGTCGCGTCTCGCCGGTCCGCACCCGAACGTGGAAGTACGCGATCCCACGCGTCGCCACGAAGAACGCGGGCTTGCCCGGCGCGAGCATGTTCCCGTCGAAGATCACGCACGCGTCTCCCCGCGCTCGTCCGCCTCGAGGAAGTCGATGATCGAGTGCCCGCCCGACTCCTCCTCGCCGTCGCACGTGAACCGCACGTTCACGGGCAGCGCGCCCTCGGCGGCGAGCAGCGCGGCGGCCTTCAGCAGGATGTAGAGCTGGCCCTTGTCGTCGGCGACTCCGCGCGCGTAGAGCCAGCCGTCGCGAACGGTCGGCTCGAACGGCGGCGACTCCCAGAGCTCGAGCGGCGCCTCCGGCTGGACGTCGAAGTGCCCGTACGCGATCACCGTCGGCGCGTCGTCGGCGTCCTCGGACGCGCGGAACTCGCCGATCACGAGCGGATGCTTCTCGGTCGCCACCAGCTCGGCCTCCCGCCCGCGGCGCGGATGAAGTTCCGCACCCACTTCCGGCCGCGCGCACGACCTCGTCGACGAGCTCGGGGTCAGCGCTGACGCTCGGGATGCGCAGGAGCTCGTCGAGCTCCTCGATCCACTCCTTGGGCGGCTCCGCCATGGCGGCGGAGTCTATGGCGCTACGGCCACTTCGCGGAGCTTCTGGCAATCCGCCAGCGCGCGGAGCTTCTTCAGGCACTGGTTCTCGATCTGCCTGATCCGCTCGCGCGCGTGACGTTGAACGCGCGTCCGACCTCGTCGAGCGTCCGCGGCTGCTCGCCGTCGAGCCCGTAGCGCAGCTCGAGGATCTGCTGCTCCCGCGGCGAGAGCGAGCACAGGATCTGCTTCAGCGTGTCGCTGGCGGAGCGCCTGCTCGGCGGACTCCTCCGGCAGCGGTGCGGTCTCGTCGGTGAGGAAGTGCCCGAACTCGGACTCCTCGTCGTCGCCGACCGGCTTCTCGAGCGAGACGGGCAGCTGCGAGCTGCGCCTGATCTGCTCGACCTCCTCGGCGCTCAGGTCGAGCTCGCGCCCGATCTCGAGCGCGCGTCGGCTCGCGGCCGAGCTCGCCGCGGAGCTTCCGCTCCGAGCGCACGATCTTGTTCAGCTTCTCGACGACGTGCACGGGCATGCGGATCGTCCGCGACTTGTCGGCGAGCGCCCGCGCGACGGCCTGGCGGATCCACCACGTCGCGTACGTCGAGAACTTGAAGCCCTTGCGGTAGTCGAACTTCTCGGCGGCGCGGACGAGGCCGATCGTCCCCTCCTGGATGAGATCGAGGAACGGCAGCCCCTGGTTGCGGTAGCGCTTGGCGATCGAGACGACGAGGCGCAGGTTCGCCTCGACCATCGCACTGCTTCGCGTAGTGGTCGCCGCGCTCGATCTGCTTCGCGAGCTCGACCTCCTGCGGCGCGGTCAGCAGGTCGACCTTGCCGATGTCCTTCAGGAAGAGCTGGAGCGCGTCGGTCGAGACGTCCGGCGCGTCGAGGTCGAGCGGCTCCTCCTCGACTTCTTCCTCGCTCGCGGCACGACCTCGATGTGGAGCTCCTCGAGCACCCCGTAGAACTCGTCGATCTGCGCCGTGTCGAGAGACTGCTCGTCGAGCACGAGCGTGATCTCTTCGGCCGTGAGCTTTCCGGCCTGTCGCCCAGCCTGAACGAGCTCCCAGAGCTCGTCGACTTCAGGACACCCCGGCGTCCCAGCGCGCGCTGTCCCTTGCTCCCCTCCGCTCAACTCGGTTCCCCTCCCCGGTCTCGCTCACGGTAGTTGCAGCTGCTCGAAATGTCAACGTGTTCTGCTAGGCCGCGGCAGTCTTTCAAGCGGTATAGAGGTGCGTCTATAGGCCGAAGGACCCATTTTACGGTCCATAAGTCCTATTCGTGACAATTATTTCATACGCCCTCTAGACCGGCGAGGAGGCGCTTCGCTTCCCGGGCGAGCGGCGAGCCGGGTTGCGTCCTTGCGGGCGAGGCGGAGCTGGCGCTTGCCCTCCGGCGAGCGCACCGGGCTGGGCGCGCGCCAGCCAGAGCAGCATGAGGCCGAGGTGGAACCGGACCAGTGGCGGCACGTGGGTAGCGCCTCGTGAGCGGGCCGAGGCGCGAGAACGCGGCCGACGGCTTGCTCTTGTCGAAGCGGCCGACGGCTGCGGCGACCTGCGTCTCCGGATCGCCGGGATCGAGCCGCACGGCTGCGTCGTACTGCCGCTGAGCCGAGATGCGGCGGCCGAGCCGCTGGAGCGCGACCCCGTACAGGAGCTTCGCGTGCGCGTCCTGGCTTGGCCGCGTCCCTGGCCAGGAGCTCGAACTGGCGCGGCGGCGAGAGCCTGGCGAGGCGAGCCGGCGGCGCGAAGCTCGGGACGAACAGCGGCTCGCCGGGTGGGAATCAGGATGCAGGGCAGTCGTCCGCACGTTGGGCCGACATGGTGTCCGGCTGGGCGGACGTCGCTCGCCGCCAGGCCGCGGTCCGCCTGCTCGGAGTCGCCCGCCCAGAGGTTCGCGTAGCCGAGGTGGAGCAGGACGAGCGAGTCCTGCGGGTGCTCCTGCGCGAGTCGCTGGAGCGTCGCCAGGCTCGAGCCGGGCCAGGCGGAGAACGCGGCCCCGATCTGCGCCGCGGGCGAGTGGTACCGGCCGAAGATGCGACCGGCCGCGGCCCGCCGCTTGCTCGAGTAGAGGCGTTCCGCCCGCCGCAGCGCCGTCGCCTCGGGATCGGTGCGAACTCCGAGGTCGAGCGCGAGCGGAGGCGCGCCCGGACAGCGGGACGGGCTTGTTCTCGTTCCCGCCCTTGCCGTTCGACGTGATCACGGCCAGCGGCGACCGTTCCGCCTGCAGCGAGACAGGCGGCGGCGGCGGCGATGACGATGATGCGCGCGCGGGGGCTCACTGAGCCCCGATTATCCTGGAGCATGGCAGGCGACCGCGAGCTTGTCCTCGAAGTCGATGCGGAGCGCGCGCGAGCGCTGCTCGGCTCCGACGATCCGCCGGCCCTCGTCGACATCCGTGAGTGGGAGCTCGAGTCGGGCACGATCGCGGGCTCGGAGCACATTCCGATGGGCGAGGTCGGTGCGCGGCTCGACCCGGAACGCGACCGGCACATCGTCCTCTACTGCGCGCACGGGAACCGATCGCTGCGGCTCGCGAAGGCGATGCACGAGCACGGCTTCGAGGATGTCGTCTCGCTCGCAGGCGGGATCGTGGCCTGGGCCGAGGCGGGCCTCCCGGTCGAGGTTCCCGGCGGGCTCGACGAGGCGCAGCGCGTCCGCTACAGCCGGCACGTCCTGATCCCGGAGATCGGCGTCGCGGGCCAGGAGCGGCTGCTCGCCGCGAACGTGCTCGTCGTCGGTGCGGGCGGGCTCGGCTCACCGGCTGCGCTCTACCTCGCCGCCGCAGGCATCGGCCGCCTCGGGATCGTGGACGACGACGCTCGTGGACGAGTCGAACCTCCAGCGCCAGGTGCTCCACTCGACGGCCGCGCTCGGGGAGCCGAAGGTCGAGTCGGCCGAGCGGCGAGTTCGCGAGCTGAACCCGGACGTCGAGGTCGTCGCCTACCGAGAGCGGCTGAGCGCCGACAACGTCGACCGGATCCTCGACGAGGGCTGGGAGGTGATCGTCGACGGCGCCGACAACTTCCCGACGCGCTACCTGCTGAACGACGCCTCGGTCTGGCACGGCATCCCGGTCGTCCACGGCTCGATCTTCCGCTTCGAGGGCCAGGCGACCGTGTTCGCTCTCGGTTCAGGGCCGTGCTACCGCTGCCTCTTCCCGCAGCCGCCTCCGCCCGAGCTCGCGCCGAGCTGCGCCGAGGGCGGCGTGCTCGGAGTGCTGCCCGGCGTGATCGGCTCGATCCAGGGCGCGGAGACGCTCAAGCTCGTGCTCGGGATCGGCGAGCCGCTCGTCGGGCGACTGCTCCTCTACGACGCGCTGGCCGGCTCGTTCGACGAGGTCTCCGTCCGCCGCGACCCCGACTGTCCCGGTCTGCGGCGACTCGCCCACGATCACCGAGTACGTCGACTACGCCGAGTTCTGTGCTGGTACCCAGCTGAGGTGCGGCGCGAGCTCGAGCGGCACGCGCTCGAGGAGGCGCCGAACGAGGCCTGCGGGCTGGTCGTCCTCCGCGACGGGCGCGCGGTCGGCTACGAGCGCGGGCGGAACGCGGACGCGTCGCCGTACCGGTTCAGGCTCGAGGTCGAGCCGGAGGTCTGGTTCCTCGGAGGACGAGGGCTACGAGCTCGCCGTCTTCCACTCGCATCCGAGCTCGCCGCCGAAGCCGTCGCGCGCCGACCTCGAGCGGGCCGGCCTCTGGGCGGCGCGGCCCTGGCTGATCCTGCGCACCGACACCCGTGAGCTCGCGGCGTGGCGGCTCGACGACGGCGGCGCCGAGCCGATCGCGCTTGCGTAGCGCCGTCGTCGTCGGCGCGGGGATCTTCGGCGGCTCGCTGGCCCTGCGGCTCGTCTCGAGCGGCTGGGACGTCACCGTCGTCGAGCAGTACCCGCCCGGCCACGTGCGCGCCGCGTCGGGCGGCGAGTCTCGACTGATCCGCTTCGCGCACGGCGACAACGCCTGGTACACGGGCTCGGCCCGCCGCGCGCTCGATCTGTGGCGCGAGCTCGAGCGCGAGACCGGGAACCGAGCTGCTCGTCCCGTCCGGCGTCGCGTGGTTCTTCACGGGCACGCACGGCTGGGGCGAGGAGAGCGAGCGCGTCCTCAACGAGCAGGGGATCGCGGTCGAGCTGCTCGCGCCCGAGGAAGGCGCCCGTCTCTTCCCGAGCTTCGACGGACAGGGGCCTCGCGTCGATCCTGTTCGAGCCCGAAGCCGGCGTGCTCCGGGCGCGCGACGCGACGCGGGTCACGGTCGAGCTCGCGATCGAGCGCGGAGCGCACTTCGTCACGGGCGACGGCCGCACCGGACGGCGATGCGGTGCTCGTCGGCGGCGACCGGCTCGAGGCCGACCGGATCGTCTGGGCCGGAGGCGCCTGGCTCGCCGGTCTCTTCCCGAGCTCGTCGACCTGCGCGTGACGAGGCAGGACGTCTACTTCTTCGGCGCGCCCGCGGGCTGGCAGGCGCCGTCGATTCCCGGCTGGGTCGACTTCGACAACGGCGTCTACGGCGTCGGCGAGCCTCGACGGGCGCGGCTTCAAGGCGAGCCCCGACCGCGAGGGCCCTCCGTTCGACCCGGACGCAGGCGAGCGCGTGCCCTCGGAGGAGAAGGAACGAGAGGCGCGCGAGTACGTCGCGCTCCGCTTCCCGGCCCTGGCCGGTGCACCGCTCGTCGGCACGCGCTCGTGCCCGTACTCGCTGACCGAGGACACGAACTTCCTGATCACGCCGCACCCCGAGCACGAGCACGTCTGGCTCTTCGGCGGCGGCTCGGGCCACGGCTTCAAGCACGGGCCCGCGCTCGCGGAGTACGTGGAGCGGCTGCTGGACGGCTCCGAGGAGCCCGACCCGATGTTCGGGCTCGGGCGCGGTCACCGAGGGGCGGTTTGCGCGCCCCTGGATCGAGCGCTGACAGCGCTTACGTGACCCTGAAGCTGCCCTTCATCAAGGACGCGTGGGGTCGCAGACGTACCTGTACGTCCCCTTCTTCAGCTTGACCGTGACGGTCTTCGTGCCCTTGAACGGCGTGGTCGTGATCATCTTGTTCACGCCGGGGCCGGTCGAGATGGAAGTCGTGGATGTTCGACTTGTCGTTGACGGTGATCTTGTACGAGTCGGCCTTGAGCTGTCTTCACCTTGGCGGTGCCCTTCTTCAGGGTGATCGTGAAGCCGGGGCCGACGGTGCCGGTCAGCTTCGTCACGCTGCTGGTCGCTCCGATCGGCGCGGCGCAGCGCGAGCGCCGCCACAAGACCGGCGGCAAGTAGTGCGATTCGAGACATCGTCCTCCTTTGGCGGAACGTGGCTTCTGTGCCTATACCCGTTCCACGATCTTTCTGGATTTCCGGGCCTGATACTAGAGACGCGTTGGTTAGGCGCTCGTTAAGCCGCCCGGGGTCAATCCTGGAACCAGAAGAGCCCGACCGTGCCCGGGCCCGCGTGAGTGCCGACGACCGGGCCGAGCGTGCGTCGCGACCTCGATCTCGTGCGTTCGGACCGCACGTCGCGGACGAGCTGCTCCACCGCAGCCATGCGCTCGGGCGCGTCCGCGTGGGCGACGCCGACGCGGAGCCCCGGCTCGTCGCTCGTCGCCGTCCGGAACGCCTCGGCGAACTCCTGGATCGCCTTCCGGTTCCCGCGCACCCGCTTGAGCGGGAGGACCTCGCCGTCCTCGAGCGTGAGGATCGGCTTGATGTGCAGGAGCTGGCCGGCCCAGCGCGGCGGCGCGGCCGATCCGACCGCCCCGCGGCGAGGAACTCGAGCGTGTCGAGCGTGAAGATCAGGCCCGCCTCGCGCTTGAAGCGCGTCGACGAGGTCGTCGATCTCCTCGTCGGTCGTCCCGCGCTCGAGCCGCCGCTGGACGGCGAGGGCGAGCATCGCGATCGCGGCCGACGCCGTCGCCGTGTCGATCACGCGCACGCGCCCGCCTGAGTCCCTCGGCCGCGCGCAGCGCGCTCTCGTACGTGCCGGAGAGCTTGGCCGAGACCGTGAGAGCGAAGGATGCGGTCGTATCTGGCCAGCTCGTCGTACGCGGCCTGGAAGTCCTGCGGCGTCGGCTGCGACGTGGTCGGCAGCTCCCCGGCCGTGCGCAGCCGCTCGTAGAACTCGGTCGCGCCGATGTCGACGTAGTCGCGGTAGCTGGCGGCGCCGAAGCGGACGTAGAGCGGAACGACGCGCCAGTTCGGGAAGCGCTGCGGCGCGTCCGGGAAGTCGGCGGTCGAGTCGAGGACGATCGCCGTGTTCTCGGCGCTCAGCTTCACTGGTGCCTCTTCCAGTAATGCCGCCGAGTTCTGGGTCGCGAGCACCAAGCCAGAGGCCGCACTCGCTCGAAGCCAAGGCTGAATGAAGCCTTGGTGAGCGTAGGGTGGACTCTGGCGCCGCGTGATCGCGGGCCAGGGGCCGGCATATTGCTGTGGAGAGGCACCTAGGTGCCCCGCGGCGTTCAGAGATCGCCGCGATGATCGTGTCGAGGTGCTCGTCCTTCGTCAGGCACGCGACGGCGCCGGCTTCGTAGAGCGCGTCGCACCTCCGCGCAGGTTGGCCGAGGCCGTGAGGCAGATCACCGCGACGTCCGGGCACGCGGCCCGCAGCATCCTCGGTCGCCTCGACGCCGTCGAGCGCGGGCAGCCGGAAATCCATCACGACCACGTCCGGATCGAGCTGGAGGCAGAGAGTCGGCGACCTTCGAGCCGTCCCCGACCGAGCCGACCACGTCGATGTCCGAGCGCAGCCCGAGCAGGAGCTCGAGCGCCTCCCGGAACGACGTCGTTGTCCTCGACCGGGGCTACGCGGACGGGCGCAACGGACACGCGGCGCACTCTAGGGAGTTACTCGGCCGATACCAACAGCGGATAGTGCGGCTGGCCGCTGGATGGACCTCGAGCTCGAGGTCCTGGGTGCTGTTCGGCGACCCGCGCGAGCAGCGGGCCGAGCTCGGGCTCGTCCTCGCCGGTGATCAGCGTCAGGACGTCGCGCGGCTCGAGCGAGCAGGCGGTCGACCACCGAGGCGGCGACCGTGTCGAAGCTCGTCCCGCCTCGCGACCGGGTCGCCGCCGACGAGGCCGAGATAGGCGCCGCGCTCGACCTGCAGTCCGTCGACGCTGACCGCTCGCGATGCAACCGTGACGCCGCCGGTCGCGACTCCCGGTAGCCGCGCCTTCCATCGCCCGCGCGTTCGCCGCCGCATCCGCCAGCGGGTCGTACGCGAGCATCGCTCGAGGCCCGCCTGAAGCGAGCTCGACGGGACGACGTGAACGGGCACGTTCGCGAGCCGCGCCGCCTGGCGCGCCGCGAGGACGACGTTGTCGTTGTTCGCCAGCACGACGGCCTCCGGGCGCGTGCGCGCTCTCGATCGCCGAGCAGGAGTCCTCGGTCGACGGGTTCATCGTCTCGCCGCCGTCGACGATCCCGGTCGCGCCCATGCTCTCGAACAGTCGGCGGTTGCCCTCGCCGGTGACGACCGCGACGACCGCGGTCCGGCGATCGTCCGAGCCTCGGCTGCGAGAGCCGCTCCTCGCGCTGGGCGCTCTGCAGGTGCATGTTCGCGATCTCGACCCGCTCGATGACGCCCAGCGCCGTGCCCGCGCGCAGCGCCGAGCCCGGGTCGTCCGTGTGCACGTGCGCCTTGAGCGCCGTCGCGTCGCCGACGACGAGCAGCGAGTCGCCGAGCGGCTCGAGCTCGCGTTCGAGGACGTCGCGATCGAGGCTGCTCGCCCTCGACCACGAAGACGGTGCAGTACCGGTAGCGCGAGGGCTCGCTGGTGGATCGCGTCCGCGCTCGAGCGGCACCGCCTCGACCGGCTCCGGCGAGCGGCTCGCCGGAGACGTACGCCGAGATCCCGCGGAGGATCTCGACCAGCCCAGCGGCACCTGCGTCGACGACACCGGCCTTCCTGAGAACGTCGAGCTGCTCCTGCGTCCGCGCGACGGCTTCGTCTCCGCGTTCGATCGAGCGCGTGCAGGAGCTCCGGCAGCTCGTCGTCGCGGCGCGACTCGGCCTCGTCGGCGACGCTCGCGGATCACGGTCAGGATGGTCCCCTCGGCTGGCTCGCGGACCGCCGCCCAGGCCGAGTCGGAGGAGCGCCTGAGCGCGGTCGCGACCGAGCCGTCTTCCTGGAAGCCCTCGACGGCGCCGCGGATGATCTGCGAGAGGATGACCCCGGAGTTGCCGCGAGCTCCAGAGCAGGGCCGCGTGGGCGACGTCGGTCTTCCCGCCTCGAGCGCCTCGCGAACACGCCGCGCACGGTGAGCAGCATGTTCGTCCCGGTGTCGCCGTCGGGCACCGGATAGACGTTGAGGTCGTCGATGGCGCCCGGTTGCGGTCGAGCGCGCTCTCCGCCGCGCGGGCGAGCTCGAGCACGCTTCCGCGCTCGTTCATTGGCGGTTTATAAATGAGACGGACGAACGGCGCGAAGCGCGTACGTCTCTGAGAGCGGCGTCGCAAGCGACGCCTTGGGGCCTAGAGCGCCTTTTCGACTTTGCCCGCTTTGAGGCAGCGAGGTGGCAGGACGTATGCGCGTGTGGCGCGTCCGTCGAGGCTGGACGCGGACGCGCTGGAGGTTCGGGTCGAAGCGCCGCTTCGTGGCCACCATCGAGTGGCTCCGGCTGTGACCGAAGGACGGCTTCTTTCCGCAGACTGCGCAGACCTTGACACGGCTGCCATAGGACGGCAGTCCAGCGACCTGAGTGCAAGCCGCCCGCGGCCTGCGCCCGGAGCTGCGAGAACACGTCGCGCCATCTCGAGCGCGGTCCGCACGGCATCCCCGGCGCGGTCGATCCGCTCCTCGGCCTGCTCGCGCGGTGTCCGACGGTCAGGACGCCGAACGAGACCGGCACGCCGGTCTCGATCGCGGCCAGCTGGCAGCCCGCTACGCCGCCTCGGCTCGCGACGTAGTCGAAGTGCGGCGTCTCGCCGCGGATCGACGGCAGCCGAGCGCGACGACGCACGCGTAGCGGCGCGTCTTCGCGAGCGCCATCGCGGCCAGCGGGAGCTCGAACGCGCCCGGGCACCGGCATCGACCGTGATCGCGTCGCGCGCGACGCCGACCTCCTCGAGCTCCGTCGAGCGCGCGCTCCGAGCAGCCGGTTCGTGATCTCGCCGTTGAAGCGCGCTGACGACGACCGCCAACCGCGCGCGGCCCGTCGACGCCTCCGGACAGGACGCGTGTAGCCGTCCGGGGACGTCGGAGCTCGCCGGCGGCGTGCTGAGGCGACGGCTCGGCCGTGCCGGTGCTCGCGGTCGGCTCGCGACGTCGGCGCTCGGCGGGCCGGCGTCTCGGCCTCGACGGCCGGAGGCTCCGTCCTGCGGCTTGCCCCGCCGCGGGCTGCCGCTCCGCGATTTCCGCGCAAGCCGCTGACGTCGATCTCTGTCGATCCGCTCGCTCATTCGTCGTTGCCCTCCGGCTGAAGCGCAGATCCTGGTGGTGCAGCCGGTGCCCGAGCTTGTCGCGCTTCGTGGCTGAGGTAGCGCCGGTTCTCGGCGTTCGGCGCGACCTCGATCGGCACCTGCTCGACGACGCGTCGAGCCCGAAGCCCTCGATGCCCGGCGAGCTTCTTCGGGTTGTTCGTGAGGATGCGGATCGTGCGTCAGCCCGAGGTCGGCGAGGATCTGGTTGCCGATCCCGTACTCGCGCGCGTCGGCGGGGAAGCCGAGCTCGAGGTTCGCCTCGACGGTGTCGAGCCCCTGCTCCTGGAGCTCGTAGGCCTTGAGCTTGTTCAGCAGCCCGATGCCGCGGCCCTCCTGCGCCATGTAGAGCAGCACGCCGCGCTCCTCGGCGGCGATCCGCGCGCAGCGCCTGCTCGAGCTGCTCGCCGCAGTCGCAGCGCAGCGAGTGGAAGACGTCGCCGGTCAGGCACTCGGAGTGGACGCGGACGAGCACGTCCTCGGCGCCGTCGACCTCGCCGCGCACGAGCGCGACGTGGTGCTTGCCGGTCAGCTTCTCGCGGAAGGCGATCGCCGTGAACTCGCCGTACGCGGTCGGCAGCCGCACGGCGACGTCGCGCTCGACGAGCTTCTCGTGCGGCGCCGGTACTCGATCGAGGTCGGCGACCGTGATCAGCTTCGAGCCCGTGGCGCTCGCAGTACGGGACGAGGTCGGGGACGCGCGCCATCGTCCCGTCCTCGTTCATGACCTCGCAGACGACGCCGGCCGGGTTGAGGCCCGGCGAGCCGCGCGAGGTCGACCGCGGCCTCGGTCTGGCCCGGCGCGCTCGGAGCACGCCGCCGTCGCGTGCGCGCAGCGGGAAGACGTGGCCCGGCTGGACGAGGTCGCGCGGCCGCTGCGTCGGGTCGATCGCGACCTGGATCGTGCGCGAGCGGTCGGCGGCCGAGATCCCGGTCGAGACGCCCTCGCGGGCCTCGATCGAGACGGTGAACGCGGTGCCGAGCGGCGCCTCGTTGTGCTCGGCCATCTGGCGCAGGCCGAGCTCGTCGCAGCGCTCCTCGGTCAGCGCAGAGGCAGATCAGGCCGCGCGCGTGCGTGGCCATGAAGTTGATCGCCTCGGGCGTCGCGAACTGCGGCGGCGATCGTCAGGTCGCCCTCGTTCTCGCGGTCGGCGTCGTCGACGACGACCACGAACTTGCCCGTGGCGGATGTCCTCGATCGCGTCCTCGATCGCGGCGAAGACGCTGGTCTCGTCTCGGCGCCGTCGGGCCATCGGCCCGAAATCGTATCCCGGTCGATGAGTTTCTCGACGTACTTGGCGAGCACGTCGACCTCGAGATTGACCTCGTCGCCGGGCTCGACGGCCCCGAGCGTGGTCACTTCGAGCGTGTGCGGGATGAGCGCGACCGCGAACGCGTCGTCGTCGAGCGCGGCGATCGTGAGCGAGACGCCGTCGACCGCGATCGAGCCCTTCTCGACGCAGTAGCGGAGGATCTCCGGGCGCGTCGACCATCGACGCCAGACTCGTCCGTCGCTCGACCGAGCGCGATCCGCCCGACGCCGTCGACGTGCCCCTGGACGAAGTGGCCGCCGAGCGGGTCGCCCGCGCGGGTCGCCGTCTCGAGGTTGACCTCGTCGCTCGGGCGCGAGCCGGCCGAGGGTCGTGCGGCTCGAGCGTCTCCGGCGACGGCGGTCACCGAGAAGCGCCCGTTCGAGACCGCGGTCGCGGTCAGGCAGGCGCCGCTGATCGAGACCGAGTCGCCGACTCCGAGCTGCGAGGCGGTCTCCGGAGCGTCGATCTCGAGCCGCAGGCCCGCGGGCTCCTGCCGCATGGAGGCGACGCGCCCGACGCTCGCGGACGATTCCCGTGAACATCGCCGGACAGGCTAGATCAGACGCTCAGCGCGAGCGCTTCGAGCGTCTCGCGCAGGCGATCATCTCCAGCTCGCCGCGCTCACCGGGCGCCGGCGCTTCTGCAGGTGCTCGCGCGAGCTCGTCCACCGCCTCGAGCTGGCCTGGCGCGAGCTCGGCGCGATCGCTCTCCGCGAGTCCGCGCTCGAGCTCGGCGTTGCCGATGTGCCTCGCGAGCCAGCGCGAGATGAGCATGATCAGCCGATCGTCGGCGCGTGGCTCAGGGCTCATGGACATAGGCGGTCAGGAGCACGTCGTCGCCGACGCGCTCGCGCGCTCTGATGCGGTGAGCGCGACCGTGCGGCGCGCGCGACGAGCGTGCGGCCCGTCGCCCGGAGATCGTCGGCGCGACGAAGAGCATCAGCTTGTCGACCAGGTCCGCCTCGAGGAAGGCGGCCGCGAGGGTCGGGCCGCCCTCGAGCAGGAGCGACTGCACGTCCTGCCGCGCCGAGGCGCCGCGAGCTCGTCCTCGAGCGGGCCCGGGACGCAGCTCGAGCTCCGAGCCGTCGGGCAGCGGGCCCCGTCCGAACGCGAGCCGGCGCGGCTGGCGAGCGACGTCGACGTCGCGCGCGTCGAGCCGCGGGTTGTCCGCACGAACGGTGCCCATCCCGACCGCGACCGCATCGGACGCCGCGCGCAGCTCGTGCACGAGCCGCCGGCTCTCCTCGCCCGAGACCCAGCGCGCGCCGGGCACGGTCACCCGCCCGTCGAGCGTCACCGCGCGCCTTGTAGGTCACGAACGGCCGCCCGAGCCGCGACCCAGGTGCGCCAGGCCTCGTTCTGCGCGCGCGCCGCCCAGACGAGTCGGCGAGCTCGACCTCGACGCCGGCCTCGCGCAGGCAGCTGCGAGCCCGCCGCCGGCCGTCGGGATTCGGCTCGCGCGACCGACGACGACCTTCGCGATCCCGGCGGCGAGGATCGCGTCGACGCACGGCGGCGTCGTGCCGTGGTGGTCGCACGGCTCGAGCGTCACGTACAGCGTCGCTCCGCGGGCGCGCTCGCCGGCCGCCTCGAGCGCGACGACCTCGGCGTGCGGCCCGCCCTTCCGCTCGTGCCAGCCCTCGCCGACGACCTCGCCGCCGCGCGCGACGACCGCTCCGACGACCGGGTTCGGATGCGTCGTTCCGCGCCCGCGCTCGGCAAGCTCGACGGCGCGCTCGAGCACTCAGAGCGCGGCGAGGCTCGCGGTACGCGGCCGCGATGTCCTTCTGGCCGAAGACGCTCGTCCCGGCGACGAGCAGGCTCGGCGCCCGCCTCGCGCAGCTCGCGGACGTTGTCCGGTCCGACGCCGCCGTCGACCTGGATGTAGACGTCGTCGGGCAGCAGCTCGCGCAGCCGTCGCGACGCGCGCGATCGCCTCGGGCATGAACGGCTGGCCCGAGTAGCCCGGGTGGATGCTCATGCAGAGCACGAGGTCGACTAGCCCGCCCGACGGCCTCGACCACCGCGTCCGGCTCGGTCTCCGGGGTTGAACGCGACGCCCGACGCCGAGCCCGAGCTCGCGCGCCTGCGCGATCACGCCGGCAGGTCGTCGACACCTCGTAGTGGACGGTGACGCTGTCGCCGCCGGCTTCGGCGATCGCCTCGAAGTGCTGCTCGGGCGACTCGACCATCAGGTGGCAGTCGAGCGACGCCGCCGCGCTCGTGGACGAGCGGCGCGATCGACTTGAGGACGATCGGCCCGATCGTGATCGGCTCGACGAACTGTCCGTCGCCGACGTCGAACTGGAAGATCCGCGCGCCGCGTCTCAGCAGCGTCTCGAGCTGCTCGCCGAGCCGCGAGAAGTCGGCGGCGTAGATCGACGGCTCGATCTCGAGCGCCGCGCACCCAGTCGGTCCAACCCATGGTCAGGAGCGTAAGCCGCGGAGCCAGGCGTCGTAGGACATGCGGGTCCCGCCTTCCGGCTGCACCTCGAGCAAGCTCGGAGGCGGTCGCCGTCGAGCCGGGCGCGCCAGACGATCACCTGGCGACCCTCGACCTCGCCGCGTGCGCCGATGTGCGGGGACAGCGCGCGGATCCGGTCGTGGAGCTCCTTTGCCGGCCGCGACCAGTCGAGCTCGCGGTCGGCCGGGCCGATCTTCTCGGCGTACGTCGGCTCTCCGACCTGCGGGGAGAACGAGTCGTTGGCGAGCGCCTCGTCGATCAGCTCCGGGCGCGAGGCGGGCAACCTCGGCGTACACGTCCCCGGCGGTCGTGTCGCCGCCGATCGAGGAGGTCGTGCCAGGCGCCGATCGGCCCGGCGTCGAGCTCCTCCACGAGGCGGATCACGGACACCGCGCTCTCCTCGTCCCCGGCCATGATCGCGCGCTCGATCGGCGCCGCTCCGCGCCAGCGCGGGAGCCGCGACGGGTGCACGTTCAGCCAGTTCGCGCGGTCGAGCAGGCTCGACGGGATCAGCGCGCCGTAGGCGACGACGACGATCGTGTCCGCGCTCGATCGAGGCAGGCTCGTCGAGCCGCTCGGCCTGGCGCACCGCGATGCCCAGAGCGCAGCGCCGCCTCCTTCGCCGGCGGAGCACCCAGCCTCCGTCCGCGACCGCGCTGCCGGTCGGGCGCGGGTGAGCAGGAACTCGATGTCGTGGCTTCAGCGGCGAGCCGCTCGAGGACATCTGCTCCGAGCGGCGCCGTCGCCGCGACGGCCAGCTTCACAACGCCGCGGACTGGCGCAGGACGGCGAGCGCCTCGCGCTTGCCCTCGGGCGTCGTGCGATCGAGGATCAGGACGCCGTCGAGATGGTCGAGCTCGTGCTGCGCGACCCGCGCGGGCAGCCCTTCGAGCTCGAGCGTCACCGGGTTCCCCTCCTCGTCGCGCGCCTCGATGCGCACGCGAACCGGGCCGCTCGACCGGCACCACGACGCCCTGCATCGACAGGCAGCCCTCGTCGTCCTCGTCCAGCTCGTCCGAGCGCTCGACGATCACCGGGTTGACGAGCGCCCTCGGCTCCTGCTCCTCTTCGGCCTGGATCACGAACACGCGGCGCAGGATCCCGACCTGGTTCGCAGCGAGCCCGACCCCGCGCGCGTCCCGCATGAGCCTGGATCATCCGCTCGACGAGCTGCTGCGAGGTCGCCGTCGAACTCATGCACCTCCTGGGCCTCGAGGCGGAGCACCGGATCCGGGTACTGGCGGATCTGCGCGAGCGCGAGCCGCCTCGTCGCTGTCGACCTGCGCGTCGAGCTCGTCGAATCGGTCTTGACTTGTCCCTGCTCCGCCATGGCTTCGGAGTGTAGTCAGAGGCTCTGGGGGTCAACGTCGACGACGGCCGTGAGCTCGGCCTCGCGCATCGCCCGGGCCGCGGACGCGAGCAGCCTCGCGGCCCGCGACGCGACCTCCCGCGGGCTCTCCGTCTTCGCGACGAGCTGCGCGCGGTGCCGTCCCGAAGCCGGAACAGCGCGGCCGGGCCGAGGAGCTCGCCCGGAGCATCCGCGAGCCCGTCGGCGACCTCCGTCAGCGCGCGCATCGCGTCCTCCCGCTCCGGCCCGCTGACGAGGATGCGAACAAGGTGCCGGTACGGCGGATAGCCGAGCTCGCGCCGGCGCTCGAGCTCGCCCGCGAGGAAGCCTTCGACGTCCTGGCGCGCGGCGAAGCGCGACGGCCCGCGACTCGGGCTGGAACGTCTGGACGAGCACGCGCCCGGGCGCGTCGCGGCCGCTGCGGCCGGCGAGCTGCGTGACGAGCTGGAACGTGCGCTCCTCGGCGCGGAAGTCCGGCACGCCGAGACCGGTGTCGGCGTCGATCACGGCCGCCAGCGCGACGTCCGCGAAGTGGTGCCCCTTGGCGACCATCTGCGTGCCGACGAGCACCGCGCGCTCCGCGGCGGCGAAGCGCGCGCAGCGTCGCGGCCAGCTCGCCCGGCTTCGTCGATCGCGTGTCGGCGTCGAGCCGGAAGCGCTCGAGCTCGGGAACGTGCGCCTCCAGCTCGCGCTCGAGCCGCTGCGTCCCGGCGCCGATCCGCGCGAGCTCGACCGAGCCGCAGGCCGGGCACGCTGTCGGGCGACGGCTCGCGAAGCCGCAGTGGTGGCAGTGCAGCGCCTCGTCGCGGTGCAGCACGAGCGCGACGTCGCAGTTCGGGCAGCGCCTCGTCTCGCCGCAGGCGCGGCAGTGGAGCGCAGGCGCGACGCCGCGCCGGTTGAGCAGGAGGATCGCCTTGCCCCCGCCCTCGGCGAGCTTGCCGAGCTCGCGCGAGCAGCGGCGCGGACAGCGGGTAGCCGGCCTCGCCGCGCAGGTCGATCGATGCGCACCGTCGGACCGCGGACGCCGATCCGCTCGCCGAGCTCGAGGCGCTCGAGCCGCTCCCAGCTCTCGGGACGCGGCGTCGCGCTTCCGTAGATCGCGACGGCGCCTTCGAGCGACGCGCGCTTCGCAGCCACCGTGCGGGCGTCGTAGCGCGGGTCGGACTCCTGCTTGTACGACGGCGTCGTGCTCCTCGTCGACGCAGATCAGGCCGAGCCGCGGCAGCGGGGCGAACACGGCCGAGCGCGCGCCGATCACGATCGGCGCCGCGCCCTGACGCGATGCGCTCGCGCTCGTCGCGCCGCTCCGCCTCGCTCAGCGACGAGTGCAGGATCGCCACGCGGTCGCCGAAGCGCGCCCGGAAGCGGCCGACGGTCTGCGGCGCGAGCGCGATCTCGGGCACGAGCACGATCACGCCGAGCTCGCGCTCGAGCGCCGTCGGCGCGCGGCCTGCAGGTAGACCTCGGTCTTGCCGCTGCCGGTGGCGCCGTAGAGGAGGAAGTGCGCCGCCGTCTCCGTCGTACGCGCGCGCGAGCCTGCGCGAGCGCACGCTCCTGCGCGGCCGTCAGCGCGCTGCGGCTCCGGCTCGCCTGCGAGCGCGTCCCGCTCGGCCGGCTGCGGCAGCTCCTTGCGGCGCGCGCGCTTCGGCGGGCGCGACGAGCGCCAGCGCGCGGCCGGGCGTCGAGCCGTAGTAGTCCGCGAGCCAGAGCGCGAGCTCGACGAGCGGCGCGGGCAGCGACTCGACGACGCGCTCGATCGGGACAGCCTCGATCCCCGCCGGCGGCGAGTCCTCGAGGTCGATGACAACCCCGCGCTGACGAGCCCCGCCGAGCCGTGACCGCGACGACCGCGCCCGCGCCCGACCTCCTCGGGCACCTCGTACGTGAACGGGCGCGCCAGAGCACGCGCGTCGTCACGAGCGGATAGACCGAGGCGTACTGCGTCACCCGGCGGAGGCTACCGCCGGGGTCAGACTCGCTAGACGCCGGCCGCTTCGATGATGAAGTCGGTCGCGAAGCCGAGGAACAGCCCCGCGAGCAGCATCCAGGCGACGAGCGTCTTGTACGCCGAGCTTCTGGTTGACGTTCATCAGCTGGATCACGACGTAGAGGATCGAGCCGGCCGCGAGCGCGAGGAAGGCGACCGGACACGGTCTCGTTCACCCAGACGTGGCCGAGCAGCGTCCCGACGAAGGTCGGACCGCCGCCGATCAGGCCCAGCAGCGCGAGGAACTTCCACGTGGGCCGCGTCTCAGGCCCGAGAGCGGCGCGACGATGCCGAAGCCCTCGGTCGCGTTGTGGAGGCCGAAGCCGATGATCAGGACGAGCGCGAGCGTGACCTGGTCCTGGGCCGCGGACTGGCCGATCGCGAGCCCCTCGGAGAAGTTGTGCAGCCCGATGCCGGTCGCGATCAGCAGCGCGAGCCAGGCCGCGGGCGAGAGGCCGGCCACCCACGAGCGCTCGAACTCCGCCGCGGACGCGGCGCCCGGGCCGAGCATCGCCTTGCTGCGCTGGCGGCCGAACCACCGGTCGTAGTAGACGAGGCTCATCAGGCCGATCGTTGCGCCCGCTGCGAACGTCACGGCGAGACTGGGCGAAGTCGACCCACGAGCCGCCTTCGTCGGTCGCCGACGTCAGCGCCTCCTCGACGGGCTCGATGCCGTGGACGAGCACGTCCCAGAGCAGGAAGAGCAGGATCCCCGTCGCCATCGCGCTCAGCGCCGCCTTCAGCCGCGTGCTCGCGCTCTTGATCCGTCCGATCGGAAGGCCGAGGAAGATCGTGAAGCCGGCGAGCGCGCCGAGGACGAGCAGCTGAGTTGTGGACATGGCTGGTCTGGGTCTCCTTCTTCGGTTTGTAAGGCGAACCTTACAAGCGGCTGCACTATATTCGAAGCCCGATGGCCGCGCGCCACTCCAGTCGACGAGTACCTGGAGACGATCTACTTCCTCGCGTTCCCGATCGGCGAGTACCAGCCCGGCGAGCAGCTCCTCCCCCACGCTCGCGTCGCGCGTGGCCGAGATGCTCGGCGTCTCGCGCGCGTCGGCCGGCGAGATGCTGAAGCGGCTCGAGGCGGAGGGCCTCGTCGGGCGCGGCGAGCACAAGGAGGCGATCCTCACCGCCGACCGGGTCGAGCGCGCGGAGAAGGTCGTCCGCAAGCACCGGATCGTCGAGCGGCTGCTGACCGACTTCATGGGCTACACGGCCGCCGAGGCGCACGTCCACGCGGACGACATCGGCGAGACGTTCTCCGACGACATGGTCGAGCGGATGGAGCGAGAAGCTCGGCTACCCGGAGCGCTGCCCGCACGGCTGGCCGGTCGACCCCGACTTCGAGCAGGCCGAGAACAAGGAGCTGGCCCCGCTCGCCGACGCTCGAGCCCGCGGCGCAGGCGACGATCGTGCGGCTCGCCGAGCACGACGGCGAGCTCCTGCACTGGTTCTACGACGAGGGCTACGTGCCCGGCGACGAAGATCGAGCTCAGCGAGCGCGCAGCCGGCCGCGCGGCCAGTTCACGGTCAAGGTCGACGGCCACGAGCGGGCGATCGCCGAGAAGGCCGCCGCCGGCTCGTTCGTAGCGCCGGTCGGCGTAAGCGTCAGTCCGCGTAGCGGATCAGTGGAGGCGTCGCTGGGGGAGCCGTGACAGGTTCCCCCGGACGAGCGCGAGTCTGAGTAGCCTCGATCACGCTGCCGCACCGGACCGGCCGGAGGATCGGTAGCCGCGCAGCTGCCGTCGCACGGATGCCGGACGACCGGTCGGTGACGCGCCGGCTGCCGGACATCGTCTCGACCAGCCGTTCCGGCCCTTCACAGCCGCTCTGCGCGCTTCTTCGTCCTGGGCTCGACCTGCACGTACGATGCGGGCCGCCCTGTAGGCCACCTGCGACCAGGCCGTCGGGCCGCTTCGACGGTGCCGAGCGACTTGGCGCCGGTCGGTGTCGCTTCCGTGGCCACGACGAGTGGGTGCCACAGCGCGAGAGCACGCCGAGTTCGTGCAGATGAAGTGCCCTTTCCGCTCGACGCTCAGGTGATAGAGCGTCAGGCCGCGGCGGTTCCGAGACCAGAACGCGTCTTGCTCCAGAAGCCGTCTCGTCCGAGACGTCTTGACGACGCGCCTGCTTGCTGGCTGAATCGCCCATCGACCGCAGCGGCGTGCGCCGATCCGATGCGGCGCTGCCACGGCCACGCACGAGGATCGCGGAGGCACGATCAGTTTACGCATCCTGCGCACTTGGGCCCTCCTCGAGAGAGTGAGTGCCGAGCCTCCGAGTGGTGCTTCATCGAGGAGGCTCGTCACCGGGGAATACGCGCGCGACGAGGCCCGCGGATTGTCAGCTGCGGGCGACGTTTAACGCGAGTCTGAACAGACGTGCTAGGCGGTTGCAGGCTGACGCCGAGCCGCGCGCCGGCGGCTTCGCGCAGCGCGTCGGCCTTGTCGGTGCGCTCCCACGTGAAGTCGTGGTCGTCGCGGCCGAAGTGGCCGTACGCGGCGGTCTTCGCGTAGATCGGGCGGCGCAGGTCGAGGTCGCGCAGGATCGCGCGCCGGGCGCAGGTCGAAGTGCTCGCGCGACGAGCTCCTCGATCCGCGTCGACCGGGATCTGCTCGGTGCCGAAGCGTCCGCACCGCGATCGAGACCGGGTGCGCGACGCCGATCGCGTAGGCGACCTGCACCTCGCAGCGGTCGGCGAGCCCGGCGGCGACGACGTTCTTCGCCACGTAGCGCGCCGCGTACGCGGCCGAGCGGTCGACCTTGGTCGGATCCTTGCCCGAGAACGCGCCGCCGCCGTGCCGGCGCCGCGCCGCCGTAGGTGTCGACGATGATCTTGCGCCCGGTCAGGCCGGTGTCGCCCATCGGCCCGCCGATCACGAACTTGCCGGTCGGGTTGACGTAGACGAAGTCGCGGTCGCGCGAAGCGCGCTTCTCGTCGTACAGGTCGCGCGGCAGGATCGGGTGCAGGACGTGCTCGATCAGGTCCGGCTTGATCAGCGTCTCCGCGTCGAGCCCGTCGCGCGTGCTGCGTCGAGACGAGGATGCGCTCGATCTCGACCGGCGTCTGGCGCGCCGTGCGTCGTCGACCTCGTAGCGGACCGTCACCTGCGCCTTGCCGTCCGGCCGCAGGTACGGCAGCATCGCCGGCCTTGCGCACCTCGGCGAGCCGCTTGCAGATCTTGTGCGCGAGCATGATCGGCAGCGGCATCAGCTCGGGCGTCTCGTTCGTCGCGTAGCCGAACATCATCCCCTGGTCGCCCGCGCCGACGCTGGTCGAGCGGGTCGTCGTCGCCCGGGTCGTGCTGCACCTCGTACGACGCGTCGACGCCCTGCGCGATGTCCGGCGACTGCTCGTCGATCGCGACCACGACGCCGCACGTCGTCGCGTCGAAGCCCGTACTCGGAGCGCGTGTAGCCGATCTCGGCGATCGTCTCGCGGACGAGCGCGCGGGATGTCGACGTACGTCTCGGTCGTGATCTCGCCGGCGACGACGACGAGGCCGGTCGTGATCAGCGTCTCGCAGGCGACGCGGCCCGTCGGGGTCGTCCGCGAGGACGGCGTCGAGCACCGAGTCCGAGACCTGGTCGGCGATCTTGTCCGGGTGGCCCTCGGTGACCGACTCCGACGTGAAGAGAAACTCTCCGTGCCGCCATTAGTGTCCCTTCAGGTAATGCCGCCCGCAACTTCTGGGTTCGCGAGCACCAAGCCGGGGGCCACTGCCGGCGGCCAAGGCTGGTTGCCTTGGCGGGGCGAGGGTGGTTCCGGCGCCATGGGCAACCCGAACTGTGCCCTGGAGGGCACTAGAGCCGGGCGCAAGGAAACTGCCCGATCTGCGAGACGCGTCGCGTAGGGTGCGCGAGTCCGGGCCACTTCCGACCACATAGGAACAGCGGGGGGCTGGAGTTCTCCGTGACGTCTCGGCAGGCTCTTGCCCGAGATAGCCGCGAGGCCCTCGAGCAGCGGCAGCACGTCTGACGTCGATGTGCAAGCCGCCGGTCGAAATCCGGCATCCCGGCCGATCTGCCTCATGAAGTCCGCGCGCGCTGTCAGGGAAAAGCGGTCACCGGGTGCCGTAGTCGGCGATGCCGTTGAGCCGCTCGTCGGCAGCACCTTCCCGTCGACCGCGCCGCGGTGGATCGCGAAGTTGCGAGGTCAACCGTCTTCTGGGTGGCCGCCGCGGGTGCCGCTCTCGACCTTGCCCGAACCGCTCCGAGGTGTTCCATCAGCTTGTCGATGGTCGCGAGCGCGCGGCGGCCGATCTCGGCTCGGGGCGAGGGTGAGCTCGAGGCGCGCCGGCCGGCTGGCGTAGAAGGCGACCTCGCCTTCAGCAGCGCGGCTTCCGTCGAAAGGGGTGACGCCGTACTCCTTCAGCTCGTCAAGCACCGGGGCGGCTGGGTTCGACCTCGTGGCCCTCGTTGGATTTCGCCCGAGGAAGTCGAGCAGGACGAACGCGTCGCCGGGGACGGCGTCGACTGACGTCGCCTCCGCCGGTGGCTGGGCCGCCGCTCGAGGCGCCGCGGATGCATGCCGTCGTCCTCGGCGCTGGCCGCGAGCGCGACGTAGTCGGGTTGTCGAGCCCCAGCAGCGACGAGTCGGGTGGCCCCCGCCCTTCACGCTTCCTGCGAGGCAGCGTAGCGCCGAGCCGCTGCCGTCGAGGAACGCCTTGACGAGGGGTGTCGGCGCATCACCTGCCTGAAGGTGTCGACGAGGAAGGAAAGCAATCGCCTTGAGCACGGAGGTGATCACTTGAGCGGAGATCTTATACCAGCCATCTTCAGGTAGGCGGTACGACAGCGTTATCGCCACCGGGTCGCATATTCAGCTTGTGGGATGAGCACTTTCGACTAGATTAATCCGGCCTGGTGAGCCACTGCGCCGGGGTCGACTGCACCAGCTCCGAGCGGACGCGATCGCCAGGGTCGAGCTCGGTTCGGGCGGGCTCGACGTCCCGCTCGTAGTCGGCCTCCGCCGTCAGCTCGTCCTCGATGTGCGCGATGCGCCAATCGCGCCCAGGGAACTTCTTCGCCAGCTCGCGGTGCAGGCTGCTGCCACTGAGTCACGACCGGTGTCGCCGTCGATCGCGACTGGACCCGGCGGGCTGACGCGCGCTGTCTCGCGCCGGCCGGGACCGAGCTGCCGGCTTTCTGGAGTGTTCGAGTTACCGCCGCCGCAGCCGGCGAACGACGGGGACGCAAGCGGCAGAACTGGCAGCAGGAGACGGACGCAGCGCACGTGTTACTCCCAGACAAGCTGGCGGCCCATCAGTCTTACAGCTAAGTCGTTCAAATCCTGCCCGTCAAGCACCTGGCCAGACCGCCCTCCGTGATCGGCAGCTCGATGCCGACGCGGTGCGAGAGTCCCGCAGCACGGGCGCGGTCGTGAGGCCCTCGACGGTGCCGATCTGGGCCGCGGCTTCGTCGGGCGAAGCGCCCTGGGCGATCAGCTCGCCGATCGCGGCGGTTGCGGCCCAGCCGGCTCCAGCGGGTGGCGATCAGGTCGCCCATGCCCGCGAGCCCGAGGTCTCGCCGCGGGCACCGCAGGCCTCGCCGAGCCGCGCCATCTCGGCCAGGCCCGCGCGCGATCAGCGCCGCCTTCGCGTTGTCGCCGAGGCTCGAGCCCGTCGACGCCGCCGGCCGCGAGCGCGATCACGTTCTTCGCCGCCGCGCAGAGCTCGACGCCGACGAGGTCGCTCGTTCGACGTAGACGCGGAAGGCCAGCGAGTTGATCGCCTGCTGCAGCTCCTCGGCGAGGCTCGCGTCCTTGCTCGCGATCACGGCCGCCGCGGGCAGGCCCTCGGCGATCTCCTCCGCGCGAGTTCGGGCCCGAGAGCACCGCGACCGCGCGCGCTCGACGAGCTCGGAGAGGCGGCCGCCGCTCTCGGGATCGAGGCCCTTGGTCAGGCTGAGGACCGGCGCCGCGCCCGGCAGCCGCGCACCACTTCGGCGAACGCGTCGCTCGGCACGGCGACCACGATGCAGGTCGGCGCCGGCAAGCGACGGCGTCGTCGACCGTCGTCGCGGCGATGCCCTCGAGGTCGATGTCGGGCAGGTAGCGCGGGTTGCGCCCGGTCTCCGCGATCGCCCGCGCCTGCTCCGGGTCGCGCGCCGCGAGCGTGACGTCGTGCCCGCGCTCGGCGAGCAGGCGCGCGAAGGCCGTCCCCCACGCCCGGCACCGACGACGGCCGCTCTCATGACCGGCGCACGAAGTCGATCGACACGGGCACGCCCTCGCAGTTCGAAGCGGTCGCGCAGCTGGTTCTCGACCCAGTAGCCGTAGTCGCGCGTGATCAGACCGGGATCGTTGACGAAGAAGCGGAAGCGCGGCGGGCGCGCGCTGCACCTGCGTGCCGTAGAGCAGGTTCAGCCGCCTGCCCGCTCGCGCGACGGCGGCTCGCGGCCTCGCGCAGCTCGGCGAGGAAGCGGTTCAGCTCGCCGGTCGCGATCCGCGCCGTGTGCTTCTCGAACAGCTGCTCGACCCGGTCGAGCAGCGCGCGTCGATGCCGCGGCCGGTCTTCGCCGAGACGGTCGATCGATCGGCGGGCGCTGCCGCAGGCGCGCGCTCGAGCCGCGGGCGGACGTCCTCGATCTCGATCTCGGCGACGTCCCACTTCGAGAGGACGACGAGCGTCGAGCACCTGCGCCTTGCGCGCGATGTCGGCGACGGCGAGATCCTGGTCGACGACGCCCTCGGTCGCGTCGACGAGGACGAGCGCCACGTCGGCGCGCTCGGCGCGCCTGCGAGCGCGCGCAGCTCCGAGTAGTACTCGATCCCCTGCCGCTGCTTGCGCTTGCGCCGCATGCCCGCGGTGTCGACGAGCACGAACGTGCGGTCGCCGCGCTGCAGCGACGGTGTCGATCGCGTCGCGCGTCGTGCCCGGGCACCTCGGAGACGATCACGCGCTCCTCGCCGAGCAGCGCGTTCAGCAGCGCTCGACTTGCCGACGTTCGGCCGGCCGAGGATCGCGACGCGGATCGCCTCCTCCCCGACCTGCCTGCCGGCCCGCCGCCGGGAAGCGTCGTCGACGACCGCGTCGAGCAGGTCGCCGGTGCCGTGGCCGTGCGAGGCCGGAGAGCGGCATCGGGTCGCCGAGGCCGAGCCGGTGGAACTCGAACGCGAGCGCGTCCTGGCGCGGGTCGTCGATCTTGTTCGCGAGCACGAGCACCGGCTTGTGCGCCTCGCGCAGGATCGCGGCGAGCTCCTCGTCGCCGGGCGTGATGCCCGCGCGCGCGTCGACGACGAACAGGACGAGGTCGGCCTCGGCGATCGCCGCGCGCGCCTGCTCGGCGATCGACGCGCGTGATCGGCGTCGCGTCGGCGATGTCGACGCCGCCGGTGTCGATCGAGCAGGAACCGCTTGCCGTTCCACTCGCAGACGAGCTCCTTGCGGTCGCGCGTCACGCCCGGCGTCTCGTGCACGACCGCCGCGCGCGACTGCGGTCAGCCGGTTGACGAGCGTCGACTTGCCGACGTTCGGAAAACCGACGACGGCGACCGTTCCGAGCAGCGTGGCTCCGCCGATCAGCGGCGCGGCCGCGCTCATCGCCCTGGGACGTTCTGACCACGCTGGCGCGCCGGCGATGTTACTGGCCCGGCTGCACGCGGTCCCCTGACGAACCTCGCGCGCGAGGCCGATCGCCGCGACCAGCGCCCAGACGGCCTCGACCGGACGGAAACTGCTGGCGTCGAGCGCAGGCGCGCGCCGACGACGTTGAGCACGAGGTAGGTCCGGGGGCGAACGTCGCGCCTCCCGGCCTGAGGCGGCCGCGAAGGCGAGCGAGGATGACGAAGGGCCGACGACCTGGACGGCCTGGCTCATGAGAAACCTCCACTGCGCGCCGTCTCGACGGGCCGGGTACGGCGAGCACCTCGTCCGGGCCGCCGCGGACGCGACGAGGCTCCGGAGACGCTAGCAACGGCTGCGCGGGCTGGCGTGCGCGGACGAGCTCCTCGATCCGCGCGACCACGTCCTCGACGTCGAGGTGCGGTCGTGTCGATCTGCACGGCGTCCTCCGCAGGCTGCATGCGCGCGGCGTCGCTCTCGTCGCAGCTCGCAGGTCGGTGCGCGAGCGCGTCGGCGCCGATCTCGGCCGCTCGGCGCAGGCGGCGGCCGGCGCGCACCGAGCGGTCGGCGTCGAGGATAGACCTTCACCTGCCGCCTCGCGGCGCGACCGACGGTGCCGATGTCGCGGCCCTCGATCACGACGTCTGCCCTCGTCCGCGAGCTCCCGCTGGCGCGCTCGCGCATCACCTCGCGCACGGCCGGGATGCCGCGCGACCACCGGCACGAGGCTGTCGATCTCGGCCCGCGGATCGATGGAGGTGACGTCGGTCTCGGCGATCGAGACGCGGCCGCGCTCGTCGAAGCTGACCGGGTTGCTCGCGCCGCGAGCTCGCCGCAGCTGCTCGCCCGTTCGCCGAGCGCGATCCCGCGCTGCGCGCGCGAGCCAGGTGAGCGCCCGGTACATCGCGCCCGGTGTCGAGATAGCGGAAGCCGAGCCGCTCGGCCAGACGCCGTGCGACCGTGCTCTTGCCGGCCCCGGCCGAGCCCGTCGATGGCGACGATCATCGTTGTGTAACGCGAGTCGCAGCAGCTCGAAGAACCCGGGGAAGCTTACAGCGACCGCCTCGAGCCCCGAGCTGCACGCCGTCGCGTGAGACGAGCCCGCGACCGGCAGCCGAGCATCGCGATCCGGTGGTCACCGTGGGAGCTCATCGGCGCTGCCCTGGGGCGCGCGGGAACGCCTCGGATCCCGAGGCCGTCGTCGCTCGCCGTGACCCGGACGCCGAGGGCTCGCAGCGACGCTGTCACGGTCTCGATGCGGTCGGACTTCCTGACGCGCAGCTCCCGAGCGCCTCGCACGCGGCTCGTCCGCGCTGTGCCGAGAAGCGGCGAGGCGCGAACAGCGGCAGTTCATCGACCAGCAGCGGTACCTCGTCGCCGGTCACGGTCGTCGCGACGAGCTCGGCCGAGACGATCTCGACGTCGCCAACCGGCTCGCCCGCCGCTGCTGGTGGCGGATGGAAGATCGTACGCGCGCGCCCATGCGCGCGAGGACGTCGAGGAGCCCGGTGCGGCGCGGGTTGAGGCCGACGTCGTGGATCGTCAGCTCGGAGCCGGGAAGCAGCGTCGCGGCGACGATGAACGGCGCGGCAGCCGAGAAGTCGCCCGGGACGACGACCTCGCCGGCCGCAGGCGCTCGGCCGGGCCGACCGAGACGCGCGCGCTGCTGGCGCCTCACCAGCGACGCCGGCGGCCTCGAGCATCAGCTCGGTGTGATCGCGCGTCGGCAGCGGCTCGACGACCGTCGTCGACCGCTGCGCGTAGAGCCCCGCGAGCAGGACGCACGACTTGACCTGTGCGCTCGCGACGCGGCAGCTCGTAGCGGATGCCGTGGAGCTCGCCGCCCTCGATCGTGAGCGGCGGCGTGCCGTCGGTCGTCTCGACCGCCGCGCCCATCTGCGCGAGCGGCTCGGCGATCCGCTCCATCGGGCGGCGGCGAGCGACTCGTCACCGGTCAGCTCGAAGCGCCCGGGCTCGCCGGCGAGGATCCCGGCCAGCAGGCGGATCGATGCGTGCCCGAGTTGCCGCAGTCGATCGGCTGCGCCGGGATCCCGGAGGCCGCGGAGGCCGACGCCCTGGACGCGCAGCGCGTCCGCCTCGTCGTCGTGGACCGTGGCCCCGAGCGCGCGCAACGGCACCGATCGTCGCCTCGGTGTCGCCGCGAGCGGCCGAAGCCGCGGACGACTCGTCTGCCGTCGTCGGCGATCGCACCCGAGCAGCACGCGCCCGGTGCGAGATCGACTTGTCGCCGGGACGGCGATGTGCCGCGCAGGGCGGCCGCCGGGGCGATCTTCACGGCGCCAGCACCGGCGAGACGACGACGCCGTAGCCCTGGGACTCGAGCAACGCGCGCCGCCCGCTCGGCCTCGCTCTTGCCGGTCACGAGCAGCGTCAGCGTGCCGCCGCGCTCGGGTGAGACGTGGTGGAGCTCGAAGTCCTCGATGTTGATCCGCTGCGCGCCGAGCGCCTGCGGTGATCCCGGCGAGCACGCCCGGGACGGTCGGGGACGATGAACGCGCAGCTGGTGCAGCTCGTCCTGGATCGGGGATACGCGTCGGCGAGCATCCGGCGACGGTTGCCGGCGGCCTCGCCGATCCAGCGCGGCGAGGAAGCCCGCGTCGCCGGCCTCGAGCGCGGCCTCGAGCTGCTCGATCCGGCGGCGGTGCTCGGCCAGCGACTCGCGGAGCGGCGCGGCGTTCTCGACGAAGATGTCGACCCAGATGCGCGGGTTCGCGCCCGCCACTCGCGTCATGTCGCGCAGCGATCCGCCGGCCGCCGCAAGCGGCTCGTGCCCCTCGACGCGCGTCGCGCCGCGCCTGGTTGACGAGCAGGTTCGCGAGCGCGTGCGGCAGGTGGCTCGTCACGCCACGAGCGCGGTCGTGCGCCTGCCGGGTCGACTGCCACCGGCGTGGCTCCGAGCGCCGAGACGAAGCCGTGAACGAGCCGGTAGCGGGCGGGATCGGTCTCTGTCGGCGGGGTCAGGAACCAGGTTGCGCTCTTCGAAGAGCTCCGCGCTGGCGTGCTCGGCGCCGCGCGCCTCCGAGCCGCAGACCGGGTGCCCGCCGACGAAGCGGTCGAGCCTGCGCGCCGCCGTCGAGACGCCGGCCTTCGTCGAGCCGACGTCGGTGACGGTCGTCTCATCGGTGGTCGCGCCGAGCACCGCCTGCACCTGGGCGGCGAGCTGCGCGACGGGCGCCGCGACGACGGCAGAGCGTCGGCAGCGGCGACCGCATGCCTCGAGCGAGCGCGTCGTTCGTCGACGGCGCCGCGGTCCGCGGCGGCACCGAGCGCAGCCTCGTCGGGATCGAAGGCCGGCGACCTCGCTTCACCACCCCGGCGCTGCTTTGCCGCGAGCGCAGACCGAGGCCCCGATGAGGCCGGTCGACGATCGCGAGGCGCCGAAGCTCCTCGGGGGCCAGGCTAACCGCGCGACGCGGGCGGGCGAGCGGTCGCGAGCAGGCCGGCCCCATCCCTAACCCCCACCCACCCGGGGATCAATCGACGCTAGCGGCGAAGGTGTGACAGGTGTGATATCGCGGTGCTGGCAGGGCGTGGTCTGATTCGTCCACACCGCGCGGCGACGAGCCCGGCGCGCTCAGCCGATGCTGCTTGCCGAGCAGCTCCGCGATCTGCGCAACTTCGCGGGCGAACTCGCCGAACTCCGCGGTCGGGATCTGCTGCGGCCCGTCGCACAGCGCCTGCCTCGGGGTTCGGGTGCGACTCGACGATGATCCCGTCCGCGCCGACCGCGGCGCGCCGCTCGGGCGAGCGGTAGCACGAGGTCGCGCCGACCGGCCGCGTGGCTGACGGGTCGACGATCACCGGCAGGTGCGTGCTCGCGCTTCAGCACGGCACCGCCAGACGAGGTCGAGCGTGTAGCGCGTCGTGCGTCTCGAACGTCTTGATCCCGCGCTCGCAGAGGATCGATCCGCTCGTTGCCCTCCGCGCGCGACGTACTCGGCCGCCATCAGCAGCTCCTCGACCGACGCCGACGGGCCCGCGCTTGAGCAGCACCGGCTTGTCCGCGCCGGCCGACCTCGGCCAGCAGCATGAAGTTCTGCATGTTGCGCGCGCCGATCTGGATCACGTCCGCGACCTCGAGCACGCGCCTCCACGTGCCGCGGGTCCATCAGCTCCGTCACGACCGGCAGGCCGTCTCCTCGCGCGCCTCCTGCGGGATCGTCAGCGCGTCCTCGCCGAGCCCCTGGAAGGTGTACGGCGACGTGCGCGGCTTGAACGCACCGCCGCGCAGCCATCGTCGCGCCCGCCGCCGCGACCGCGCGCGCCGTCTCGAGCGTCTGCTCGCCGGTACTCGACCGTGCACGGCCCTGCGATCAGCCCGAAGTACTCGTCCCCGATCTTGCGGCCGTCGACGTCGATCACCGTCGGGTCCGGCGAGACCTCGCGGGAGGACGAGCTTGTACGGCTTCAGGATCGGCAGACACCTGCTCGACGCCGGGATAGCCCTCCAGAGGCAGCGTCGCCAGCAGCTCGCGCTCGCCGATCGCGCCGATCACCGTCGACTCGCGCCCGCGCGTGACGCGGGCGTCAACCCCGGCCTCTTGCAGCCGCGCGAGCACGTGCTCGGTCTGGTCCGGCGTCGCGCCGGTCGCCATCACGATCAGCAGTTCCGGGGATCCGTTCGTTGCCACGGCCATCTCAGGCTACCGCCGAGGTAAGTACCCACTGCGGGTTGCCATACTGACCTGGATGCGCATCTTCAGCGGCATCCGGCCTCCGGGCGAGAAGCACGCTCGGCAACTACAGCGGCGCTTCCGCCAGTACGTCGCCACGCAGGAGGAAGGCGACGCGTTCTTCTGCATCGTCGACCTGCACTCGATCACGACGCCGTTCGAGCCGGACGACCTGCGCGAGCGACGCTCGACCGCGCGGCGATGCTGTTCGCCGACCGGCCTCGACCCCGACCGCTCGACGGTCTTCGCCCAGAGCCACGTCACCGGCCCACGCGGAGGCCGCCTGGCTGCTCGGCGCGGTGACGAGCTTCGGCGAGCTGCGCCGGATGACGCAGTTCAAGGACAAGGCCGACCGAACAGGATTTCGTTTCGGCCGGCCTCTTCACCTACCCGGTCGCTGATGGCCGGCGACATCCTGCTCTACCAGACCGACGTCGTTCCCGATCGGCGACGACCAGCGCCAGCACGTCGAGCTCACACGCGACATCGCCGAGCGCTTCAACTCAGCGCTTCGGCGAGACGTTCGTCGTGCCCGAGGTGTCGATCCCGGAGCAGCGGCGCCCGGATCAAGAACCTGCAGGAGCCCGAGCGGCTGATGTCCACGACGCGCGGGCACCCGCAGGCAGTCGTGCGCGTGCTCGACCCGCCCGACGTCGTGCGCGAAGAAGTTCAAGACGCGCGGTCACCGACTCCGGGCACCGATGTCCGCTACGCGCCCGGACGACAAGCCGGGCGATCTCGAACCTGATCGAGATCATGTCGGTCGCGACCGGCGACGACATCCCGGAGCTCGAGGCCCGCTACGACGGCGGCGGCTACGGACGCGTTCAAGCGACGAGGTCGGCGAGGCGGTCGTCGCGCTGTTCACACCCGTCCGCGCAGCGCTACGACGAGCTGCGCGCGGACGAGCCGCAGCTGAAGACGACTGCTCGCCGGCGGCGCCGAGAAGGCGCGCGAGGCTCCGCGCCCACGCTCGAGACCGATGTACGAACGCATGGGCTTCGTCAGGCTCTAGAGCACCGCACCACAGGTGGGCACTGGTGTCAGGGTGGTGCATGAGCCTGCGCTCGGTTGCCTTCATTCGCACCGAGGTATAGGTTCCTCGGCGGCTTTTTCGAGACAACGGGGAGAGAGGGCATCTTGATGAGACGTTGGGTCCGCTCGCTCGCGCCCGCACTGGTCGGCGCGGCGGCGATCATCCTCACCGTCGCGGCTGGCACGGCGACGACCGGCTCGCGACGGGCGACCGGTCGAGAGAGTCGTCATGTTCGCCTCCGACGGCATGCGCCCCGACCTGATGGAGAGTACGCCAAGGCCGGCGTCGATGCCCACCTACAAGAAGCTGATGAAGGACGGCGTCACCGGCGACAACGGCATGGTCCAGGCCTTCCCGCCGAACACCGGGCGTCGGCTGGTACACGATGGCGACGGGCACCTACCCGTCCGAGCACGGCTCGACGAACAACACCTACTTCCGCGGCGGCGACGCGTTCTCGCAACCGGACGTCGTTCTCGGCGGCGGGCATGCTGCAGGCCGACACGATCGCCAACGCGGCCGAGCGCGCGGGCAAGAAGGTCGCGCAGATCGACTGGGTCGGCGGCGCGGCGGCGAACATCAACGGGCCGACGGTCGACTTCACGAACTTCTTCTCCAACCGCGGCGTGCTCGTCGGCGCCGGCCGACCCGATCGAGCAGGCCGGCTCGGCGTTCTTCGGCGTCGACCTACCAGGTCGCGCGCCGGTCGCCGCCGCGGCCGGCTGGAGCGAGCGTCCCGACCGGCGATCCGGCGGCGACGCCGAAGGAGACGACCTGGACGATCCCGTCCACGTTCGCGGCGCAGAACCCGAACCGCACGTACAACGTCTACTTCTACGACAGCGTCACCGGCGGCGGCGCGCACTACGACCACGCGATCGTCAGCCCGGTCGGCAAGACCGGCGCCGCGCCGTCCGATCGACCTGAAGGTCGGCGACTTCCTGCCGATCAAGCTGACGGGCGCGAACGGCCTGATCGGCGCGCGCGCCGGCCAGACCGGTCGGCCACTACGTGAAGCTGATCTCGCTCGCGCCGGACCTGAGCCAGTTCAAGCTCTACGACACCTCGCTCGCGCGCGCGATCGCCAAGTGCGGCACGCGCGTGCAACGGCCTGCCGGCCGGCGGCGCGGGCGAGGACCGGCTCGAGAAGTACATCGCCGACAACCTGCTGCCGTGGGCGGCCGCCGACTTCGCGCCCGAGGAAGCCGGCGTCGTCGACGAGGACACCTACGTCCAGCAGGGCCGCGACCTCGAGCGGGCCTACAGCCTGCAGGTGATCAACTACATCCTCGGCACGCTGCAGCCCGACACCGACCTCGCGATGGTCGGCTACCCGTTCACCGACGAGGTCTCGCACCAGTTCATGGGCCTCGTCTCGCCGACGGACGCCGACGGCGAGCCCGAACCCGTGCTACGACGTCAACCCGAAGTTCGACGACGTCCAGTGCACGGGCCGCGGCACGGCCGATCGCGTCGCGATCCGCGAGGGCTACATCCGCAGCGCCTACGAGGACGCGGACGAGAAGCTCGGCATCACGCGCGAGCTGATGGGCGGCAACCCGACGACGTTCGCCGGCTCCGACCACGGCTTCGCGCCGCAGCGCGTACGCCGTCAACGCGCAACAAGCGTGCTCGAACGCACGGCGCAACGCGGTGCAACGGCGTCTCGCTGCACGCGAGCAACGCGCGAACGCGCGTCGAACTCGCGGCGCCGCGACGCGCACCGACCTGACGACGAAGGCGTGCTGGGCCGGCGGGACGATCCAGATCTACGTCAACACCGACCGCTGCCGGACCGGCACTCACCGTACGCGGCTGTCCGCGCGTAGCGGTCACGGACGCGTTCCAGAACGTCACCGACCCGGCGAACCCGGGCAAGCAGGTCATCATGCAGATCATGAACAAGGAGGAGCTGCGCAACGTCGACGGCTCCGACTCGCTGCATCCGAACCGCAGCGGCGACGTCGTCGTCGTCACGCAGCCGCCGTACCAGTCGGACGCGGGCACGAACGGCCAGGCGATCGCGCTGTCGCACTTCTTCGGGCAGCACGGCTACCTGCCGAACTACGTCGACCTGACGAACAACATCAACATGCACGCGGTGTTCGTGCTGGGCGGCCCGGATCGATCAAGCAAGGACAACGTCAAGGGCCTGCGGGCGATCGACATCGCGCCCGACGATCGCGTTCCTGATGGACATCCCCGGCCCGCAGAACGCCCGCGGCCGGATCCTCTACGACCTCGTCGAGAACACGGACGACACTGCCGAGGAGGTCACGATCCTCGACATCAGCGACTACCACGCGCAGCTGACGCCGTTGGCCGAGGCGTCGGACAACCTCGCGGCGCCGGCGTCAACGCGACCTTCGCGATCGGCGGCTCGGCGTTCCTCAAGACGTGGTTCGACGCTCTACGAGGCCGAGGTCCGCGCTGAGCTCGCGCACGAGCGCCAAGCAGCGAACGTCATCGAGGTCGGCGGCGGCGACTCGTTCGGTGGGGCGACGCCGCCGATCTCGAACTTCTTCGGCGACAAGCCGACGCCGCCGATCATGAACATGATGGGCATCGACATCGACGCGCATCGGGAACCACAGCTTCGACCGCGGCGCAGACGTACCTGCGGAACGAGCTGATCTCCGCTCGCGCGACTTCCCGATGTCTCCGCCAACGTCGTCGGTCGACGGACGGCAAGACGCCGACCGAAGTGGTCGGCCGTCGCACGATCGTTCGACGTTCGGCCACGGCGTCAAGGTCGGCTTCGTCGGGCTTCACCGACCGAGTCGACGCCCCGGCGATCATCATGCCCGGGCAGCGCTCGACCCGTTCCAGTCGCGAACTCGGTCGATCCCGGCCGTGAACGCCGAGGCGGCGAGGCTCGCCAAGAAGGTCGAACGCCATCGTGGCGACTCGGCCACGCACGGTGCGACCGGCGGCACGGTCACGGACCCGACCGGGCCGCTCGATCGACATCGCGCGACGGCGTCGAGAACGTCGACGCCGTGATCGGCGACCACAACGACCTGCAGGTCGACGCCGTGACCAGGTCGAACGGCGTGCTCGTGACCGAGAACCGCAGCAAGGGCACTCCGCTTCACGCGGGTCAGGCTCGTGCTCGGCCCGGCAAGGGGCGTCGTCTACAAGACGGCCGACTTCCACAAGCCGTGGAACATCGGCGTGACGCCCGACGCGGCGATTCAGGCGAGGATCGACGAGCTGAACGCCGCAGCTCGCGCCGATTCTCGGGCACGCAGATCGGCGACTCGCACGATGGCCATCCCGCGCGGCCGACGCATGTGCGGCCGCGACGGGCCACCGACGGCGCGGCGTGCGAGTCGCTCGTCGGCGACGTGGTCACGGACGCGATGCGACGTCAGCAGTGATCGGCGCGCAGTTCGCCATCACGAACTCCGGCGGACTCCGCGCCGACCTGACCTGCCCGACCGGCGGACAGCGCGGCGGACTTCTGTCCGGCGAGCCTGTACCCGTTCGCGCCGGGCCGCTTCCCGATCACGCGCGGGCAGGTGCTCGCAGTGCTGCCGTTCGGGAACCAGTCGGCGACGGCCAACGTCGCGGGGTGCTCCTGAAGAGGAGTTCCTCGAGACGGCGGCTCGCGATCGCCGCCGACGACCGGCCGGTCGCTTCCGGCCAGTTCTCGGGCCTCTGCGTCACGGTACAACATCGAGGCCCCGGCCGAAGCAGGTCGACGGCGGCCGGGAACGGAGTCTGGGACGGGTAGCCACGGTACGACCGGTCGTCCGCCAGGCGGCCGACGGCATGCGACTTCGGGCGGCACGCCCGTCGGGCTGACGGCGGCGGATCACTACACGCTCACCATCAACGACTTCATGATGACCGGGGACGGATACCCGAATGTGAGGACGAGCCGCGGCGACGCAGGTACGGCCGAGGACGTTACGCGACCGCATGGCGACGCTGCCCGGCGGCACGGTCACGCCGACCATCCAGGGACGGGTCAAGTGCTTCGACCCGACCCCGGCAGCGCTCAACTGCGTCGTCGGCCTCGACCCAGTGCAGCCACTGGGAGCTGCCGGGAGCCCGCCGCCTGGTGCGGCGGGCCTGCGCCCACCAGCGCGGCCAGGCAACAGAGCCGCGGCAGCGACCCGCGATGGCGAACAGCCGGTGGGAGGTCCGACCGCCTTCCTTGCGACGACGCGGTCCAGCGCGTAGCCGAGGAAGCCGTTGATCGCGAAGCGCTTGCCCGCGATCCGCCAGGCCTGCGGCACGCGCCACGTGAAGATGCGCTGGATCCGGTCCGGGATGCTCCCTGCACCCTCCGGCGGCTCGCCGGCGGTCCAGTGGATGCGGTGGTCGTACCACTCATAGGTGGACGCCGGGGGTGACGCGCTGCCAGCTATGGGCGCGCCGGCGTCGGCGGCTCAGGGTGCGAGCGGCCGCGGCGGCGGAAGCGGTTCCGGGTGCGCGGCGGGCGAGCGGGTGTTCGCCCAGACGCCCGCTTGTCGAAGCGAAGGTACGGCTCGCCCTCGTAGCCGAGGACGACGATCGTCTTGCCGCTGTAGTTGCTGATGCGGAGCCGCGCGTCGCCGCCGAGTCACGATCGCGTCGACCCCGAGCACCGGCGGGTCGAGGGGCCGAGACCGTGGAGACGTAGCCGGTCAGGAGCTGCCCGCGGTGTCCCGAGGCGTCGCCCGAGTACCAAGGCGGTTAGAAAAGCAGCGATCGCAGTCCTTTTCATCGCGCTGCAGTCTGCCGGACGGGTGCCGCTTGGACTACCCCATATCGGGCTCAGATTCGCGCCCGAAGCCTCGCCAACCACCGAGGAGGGCTCATGAAGGGGAGACGGAGGAGCGTCTAGCTACGCGCTTGCAGGTCGTGGCGCTCGCTGCGGCCGTCGTGCTCGGCGTGTCGTCGCGCTCGGTCGGCACCAAGCCGGCTGCGGCGGCGCGGCGAGCGGAGTGCACGTTCGCCAACGGCATCAAGCACGTGATCTACGATCCAGTTCGACAACACGCACTTCCTGCGGGACAACGGCAACGTCCCGTCCGACCTGCGAGCAGAGTGCCGCACCTGCTGAACTTCATCAAGCGGCAACGGCACGCTGCTGACCGACGACCACACGGTCGCTGATCTCGCACACCGGCGACCGGGATCCTCGACTCAGACCGGCGTCTACCCCGACCGGATGAGGGCAGCCGGTCTCGAACAGCTTCCGGTACTTCACTCCGAGCGGGCGCGAGCCGCACCGGCGTCGCGTTTGCGTACTGGACGGCGCCGCTCTTCGACCCGGCCGGGCCGGTCCCGCCCGCCGGTCAGACCGACCTCACACCGGAGATGATCAACGAGAACGGCAAGATCGCGCCGGCTCCGTGGGTGCCGTTCACGCGCGCCGGCTGTGACGTCGGCGCGGTCGCGACGGCGAACACGATCCTCGAGAACACGGGCATCGACATCCCGTCGTTCTTCGGCGCCGGCTCGCCGGAGGCGATCAGGCGACGCGCGACAGCCCCGGCGCGTCGGCGACGCAGACGTTCGCCGACTATCGTCGGCATCGGCGTCCACTGCGCCGCAGGTCTCGGCGCTGCTGCTCGGCCGTCGACCCACGCGCAAGCCCGACCTGCCTGCCGGACGAGCCGGGCGGTTACACGGGTTCAACGCCCTGATGGGCGCGAAGTACGTCGACCCGGTGATCAAGCCGAGCGGGCCGATGACCGATCTCGAACGGCAACGTCATCCAGGACCAGAACGGGCACGTCGGCTTCCCCGGCTTCGACGGGATGGAGGCGAACGTGTCGCTGTCCTGGGTGGCGCAGATGCAGGAGGCCGGGATCCCGGTGACCTACGCGCTACATCTCGGACGCGCACGACGCGCACGGCACCTCCGGGAACATCCACTTCGCGTACGGCCCCGGTGAGGCCGGCTACACCCAGCAACTGCACGACTACGACCGCGCCGTTCGAGCAGTTCTTCAACCGCCTGGCCGCGGACGGGATCAACAAGTCGAACACGCTGTTCCTGTTCACGGTCGACGAGGGCGACCACTTCGTCGGCGACCGGCCAGCCTCCGGCAGGCTGCGACGGCGTCACCACGCGCCTGCAACTACAAGCCGCGTGGGCGAGATCAACGCGGACCTGCGCCGGATGGTCTGCACGCCAGTTCGGCGACTCGACCAACTCTCGCGGTCCACTCGGACGACGCTCCGAACGTCTACATCACGCGGCAACCGTCCGCAGACGGACCGGTCTACCGGAACCTCGAGCGCGAGATGTCGCACCTCAGCTGGCTGAACCCGTACACGGGGTCGGTCCAGAACAACATCATCGTCGCGCAGGCCGCGACAAGACCGAGATGAAGACGCTCCACATGGTCACTGCGGACCCGTGCGAGGCACGCCGACGTTCACGCCGTTCGCCGATCCGGACTGGTTCTTCTTCGCCACCGGTGGCGCGGCGTGTGCCAACGCCCGCGCCGCACTGCGCGTTCGATCCCGCGCGCGGACGAGCCAGAGCTTCGCGTGGAACCACGGCGACATCCAGGACGAGATCGCCTCGACCTGGGCCGGGTACGTCGGGCCGGGGATCAGGAACCTCATGGCGAGGACAGCGGCGTCTGGACCGACCACACCGACCACCGGCCGACGATGCTGACGCTGCTCGGCCTCAAGGACGGCACTACCAGACCGACGGCCGTGCGGTCACCCAGATCGCGTGACGAGAACGCGCTGCCGGTCAGCCTGCGCGTCCACCATCCGAGCCTCGAGAAGCTGTCGGGGACGTACAAGCAGCTGATGGCCTCGTTCGGCTCCTTCGCGATGGACACGCTGATCGCGTCGTCGCGTGCCCTGTGCCAGCAACTCGCCAGGCGACGCAGACCTACACCGACATCGAGAACGCGATCAGCGTCGCTGACGAGCCAGCGCGAACGCTCTGCGTCGCCAGATCCGGGCCGGAATCAGCTCCGGCCGAGTTCGACGGCGTCACAGTTGAGCGAGAACCAGATCAAGGACTGGACCGAAGGCCGCCGAACGACCTGCTCGCGCAGGCGCACGGCCTGGCTGCCTCGTCCTGAGCTGATCCACCTCGGAGGGCTCGAGACTCGCGCCACGCGCCGGGCTCGAGCCCTTCGAGCGTCAGGCCCGCCGTAGCGGCGCTGCGGTGCAGCGCGTGACCGGGTGGCCGACCGCGGCGAGCATCGCGCTTGCACCTGGTGCTTGCGGCCTTCGTGGATGCGTCAGCTCGATGCTGCCCGGCGCGGAGGCGCCTGCGCTTCGGCCGGGGCGCGGTCGGGCCGTCGTCGAGCTCGATCCCCGCCGCGAAGGCGCTCGAGCGCTCTTCCGGTCGGCGTCGCCCTCGACCTCAGGCGCCGTAGACCTTTCTCGACCTCGTAGCGCGGGTGCGCCAGGCGGTGCGCGAGCTCGCCGTCGTTCGTGAGCAGGAGCGCGCCGGTCGTGTCGGCGTCGAGCCGCCCGACCGGGACGACTGCGCGCCGGGTGGTCGACGAGGTCGACGACGGTTCGGCGGCCCTGCTGGGTCGCGCGGCGGTCGTGACCGTGCCCGCCGGCTTGTGCAGGGCACGTAGGTCGAAGGGCCGTGAGCTCGACGCGGCGGCCGTCGAGCCTCGACGCGGTCGCGCGCGCTCGACGAAGGTGTTCAGCTGCCCCGGCTCGCCGTTGACGGTGACGCGGCCGGCCTTGATCAGCTCGTCCGCGCCGCGCCGCGAGGCGACCGGCCCGCGCCAGGAAGGCGTTCAGCCCTCAGCGCCGGCGACGATCGCGGCCTCACTTGGACGTCCACCTGCCGGAGTATGAGCAATGTGC
>ERZ1370068.3300-contig-2416_pt1 | contig 79479 bp, 135 predicted proteins | sample MGYA00561227_ERZ1370068 | MGnify/ENA primary metagenome ERZ1370068 (study PRJEB38410, sample SAMEA6850437) | metagenome | study: Metagenomic assessment of the ecological functions of the soil: analysis of the soil microbiota associated with the...
CTCATCGAGAAACGTTTACAGGAGCTGATTGCGGACGGGATTGTTCTGGTCGATGTCGATGGTTCGGTTTTGGGGCAGGTCAACGGCTTGGCGGTTTATCAGATGGGTGATTTCAGCTTTGGCAAGCCGTCAAGGATTACAGCCAAGACGTTCATGGGCCGGAGCGGGATCGTGAACATTGAACGGGAGTCCAAACTCAGCGGTAAGACCCATGACAAAGGCGTCCTGATCCTGAGCGGCTATCTCGGCGCCAAGTACGCGCAGGAACGGCCGTTGTCCCTTGCCGCCAGTATTTGCTTCGAACAATCTTACGATGGTGTGGATGGCGACAGCGCCTCGTCTACAGAGCTGTACGCTATCCTTTCGAGCCTGTCTGGAGTTCCTATTCGCCAGGGTCTGGCCGTCACCGGCTCGGTCAATCAAAACGGTGAGATCCAGGCCATCGGCGGTATCAACCAGAAGATCGAGGGTTTCTATGATGTCTGCCGGCTCAAGGGGATTACGGAAACTCAGGGTGTATTGATGCCAAAGTCCAATTTGCGCAATTTAATGCTGAGGCCTGATGTTGTCCAAGCCGTTAAAGATGGAAAGTTCCATATCTACGCGGTGAACAGCATCGATGAAGGTATAGAAGTTCTCACCGGAGTTCCCGCCGGTGAACGCGGCCTTGATGGGCGCTACCCCGACGGATCCGTTAACGGGCGCGTTGAAAAGAAGTTGCGGCAGTTCTCTGAGCAGTTGCGGCAAGTTGCCGGGACCGCGGACCACACAGGGGCGGCGAGCGAAAAATCCGAGGAAAATTAGCCCTCGATCTCCTTTTGCGACTCAGGTTTTTTGCCGAGGGGTACTGAGAGTTGCAAAGTTTGTCCTTTACGAAGAATCGTGAGCTTCACCACCCTGCCGGCTTCCAGACCGCCGATCATTCGCAGGACGTCTCTTGGGCTATCCACTTGCGTGTCGTTTACTAAGAGGATGACATCTTGCGATCGAATGCCGCCACGCTCGGCGGACTGACCCGGCAAAGACCGAATTAACCAGCACTCCTTTCACGGGCGAAAGGCCGAGATTTTTCGCTTGATCTAGCGAAACCTCGGCCATCTGCAATCCCAACCAGCCCCAAACCAGTTTCTGCCCCATCATCAGCCGAGGAATCATTCGCTTGATAACATTGATTGGGGTCGCGAATCCCATGCTGCCGCGTTCCGATGCCATAGTGATCATGCCGATGACATGCCCTTTCGGGTTCAACAATGGTCCGCCACTACCGCCGGCATAGGCACCGGCATCCGTTTGGATGAGGTCATAGCCAGCCGAATCCTCATACGTACGGCCGGTACGGCTGATGATGCCCAAACTCATGGAGCTCTCTCTGACCGAAGGGATAACCGAAAACCACGGCCAGTTCCCCCACCTAATCGAGTCGGAATCGCCTCAACGACAATACCGGAAGCCCACGATCCGTATCGATCTTGAGCAGCGCCAGATCCACCTGGGAATCAGACGCGATAAGCCTCGCCGGTAGGCGCTGCAGGTCCGCAAGCCGGACCTCGATTTCTCTTTGCTTTATCGACGACATGTTGCGCCGTGAGGATGTATCCGTCTGGATGGATGATGAATCCGGAGCCCCGACTCCCTTGAGGCTGTTGGGCTTTCAAGCCCGTCTTGGGGTCACTGTGCGGAACGACTCGGATCTGGACGATGGCCGGACGCGCGTCATCGGCGAGTCGGATATAGGCACGACTCACACGATCAAGTTCGGACTCGCTTTCACTTTGCGGGGCATCACGCCAGATCGCCGAGGGCGGAGTTATAAGTTCGTTGGCTGGTGCAGCCGTCGGGAGTAGAATAAAGCCAAAGAAGAGCGCCCTCAATATCCGGTGCATTGTCGGTCTCCGTTTCCGAAATCTGCTTGCCCTTTATCGGAAACATGAGGCAAAGACAAGAGCCCAACTTCCACGGTTTCTTTTGTAGTTTGGCCAGTTGCTCAATGGCGCACTCACCCAACCGATGTGTTATCTTTTGGGAGTGACGGGGCTCCGAGATAAGGTCGTGCTAGTAACGGGCGCTAGCGGAGGTATTGGAGAAGCGATCGCTGTAGAGTTTGCCCGCGGCGGCGCGTTGTTGTAATTTCCTCGCGCAATGAGGAAAAGCTTCAGGCATTGGCGCAACGGCTCAAGAGTGCCGGCGGCCAAGCGCTGGCACTGCATTGCGATGTTGCGGACAGAAAACAGGTCGCTGCCCTTGGTGCCATGATCGCTGAGCGGGTCGGAACGGTGCAGATTTTGATCAACAGCGCCGGGCATCGCTCCGGCGGCAAGCTTTCTCGAAATGTCAGATGGTGTTTGGGATGACGTTCTCAGAGTAAAACCTCACGGGTACATATAATTGCTGCAAAACCTTTCTTCCCGGCATGATCCGATCCGGTTGGGGGCGGATCATCAATATTGCATCGACGACGGCAAAGTCGCTTACTCCCATGTCTCGGCATATACGACCTCCAAGCATGGTGTCTTGGGTTTGACGCGTTCTCTGGCATTGGAGACCGCAAAACGGGGAGTGACTGTCAACGCGATTTGCCCAGGTTATGTGGATACGGAGTTGACCCGCGAGAATGCTCGGCGAATGGCTGACAAGACCGGCAAGAGCATAGATGAAATCTTAAAACTATTCGCCGAAAGCTCGCCGCAAAAGCGCCTCATCGCTCCCGGCGAAGTGGCTGCGTTGGCGCTGCTGCTGGCATCGGAGAAGGCCGGCGGCATCACCGGGCAGGCAATCAATGTGGATGGCGGGGCGGTAATGGCGTGAAGAAGACTGGAGTATTGGAATATTGGAGTACTGGAGTGATGAACAACACTCTAATCACCCATTACTTTTATACTCCGTTGCCATAGAGGAGTTTGTTATGGCTTACCAAAGTTTCATCTACGAACTTACCGAAGGCATCGCTACAGTGCGTTTGAATAACCCCGACAAACTGAATGCGCTGACGTTTCAGACTTACGAGGAACTGGAACGGCTGTTTGCGGATTTGGCGCATGACAACCCGGTGAAAGTTATAATCATCACCGGCTCGGGCAAGGGATTTTGCTCGGGAGGAAGCGTGCACGAAATTATCGGCAAGCTGATCGACATGAGCGCCGACGAGCTCCATCGATTCACACGAATGACCTGTAATGTGACCAAGCACATGCGCAACCTGAGAAAGCCGATCATTGCCGCCGTGAACGGCATCGCGGCGGGGGCCGGAACCATGCTGGCGCTGGCGAGCGATATTAGGTTGGTATCGGACCGCGCTAAGTTTGCCTTTCTGTTTGTCAAAGTCGGACTTTCGGGTGCCGACATGGGCGCTTGTTATCTGTTGCCCCGGCTGGTGGGTCTGGGAAAAGCCACGGAGTTATTATTTTTGGGCGATGCCATCGATGCTGAGGAGGCTTATCGGATCGGTTTGGCGAATCGGGTCGTCGAACACGAGAAGCTTTTGCACGGAGGCTCATGAACTCGCGCTCCGTCTAAAACAGGGACCTTTGCAGGCAACCGGAGTCACCAAGGACCTTTTGGAGCGGGAAGCGAACATGGACTTCGAAAGCGCGTTGACCCTGGAGGCGGCGGCGCAAGCCGGCTGCATGGAAAACGCGGATTTCAAAGAAGGCTACAGCGCCTTTGTCGAGAAGCGCGCGCCGGTATTCAACCGCTCATAGTTACTAAGCCGGATGTTACCCTTTTTCGATCAAGATCACTCCCAGCTTCGGGCGCGAGTGCGTCAATGGGCGGAAAAATCTCCTTTCCGGCAGCGACGAAGAACAGCAGACTGACGACGTAGCGCGGCAGCTCGTGGGACGGCTCGGTAACGAAGGATTCTTATCGTACGCGTTGCCGAAGAAATTCGGCGGAGTGCGAGAAAAGTCCAAGCCCGGGACCTGTGCGTCATTCGAGAGGAGCTGGCACGCGGGTGGGCGCTCGCGGATACGATGTTCGCAGTGCAGGCTTTAGGCAGCCATCCTATTGCTCTTTTGGCACCGAAGAACAGAAACAGCGCTACCTTCCGCCTTTAGCGAATGGGACCGCCATCGCCGCCTTTGCGCTGACGGAACCCGAAGCCGGCTCGGACGTTGCCGCGTTGAAGAGCCGAGCCCTGCACCGCGACGGAGAATTTGTTCTCACGGGAAATAAACGCTTTATCTCCAATGCCGGAATTGCCGATAGCTATGTTGTCTTCGCTTCCACCGCGCCCGAGCTGGCAGGCAAAGGAATCAGTGCATTCGTAGTCGACGGCAATAACCCGGGCTTGATCGTCAAGAAGCGGATTCAGGTGATCTCCCCCATCCCATCGGCATGATCGCCTTTGAAGAGTGCGTTATTCCCGAGAGCTCAATCCTCGGAAACCAAGGGGACGGACTCAAAATCGCCCTCGTGACTTGGACCTGTTTCGCTGCACGGTCGGGGCGGCGGCCGTGGGATTGGCCTCAACGGGCCATGGAAGAAGCTTTGGATTACGGTCGGAAGCGGCATCAGTTCGATCGACCGCTGACGGAGTTTCAGGGGATTCAGTTCAAACTGGCGGAGATGGCGACGGAGTTGGAAGCCGCACGGCTGCTGGTCTATCAAGCGGCGTGGGCCCATGATTCCGGCGCCGCCGACGCGAAGCTCAAGTCTTCCATGGCGAAATTATTCGCCACCGAGGCCGCGCAAAGAATCGTCGACCAGGCCTTGCAGATTCACGGCGGCATGGGCGTGGTGGTTGGCAGCGTTGTGGAACGGCTTTATCGAGACGTGCGCGCTTTGAGAATTTACGAAGGCACATCGGAAATTCAGAAGGTCGTGATCGCAAGGGAACTAGTAAAATAGCTAGTTGGCGGCAGGTAACGGCTTGAACTTTTGGAACGATTTGAACGACTTGAACTCCTGTGAGGTTTGGTTCCAGACGTTCAAGTCGTTCAAGACGTTGAAAGCGTCGATCAAGCCTATCTAGTTTGGGAGGCAGAATGGATTTTCAACTGTCGGAAGAATTGATCGCGGTCCGCGATCTGGCGCGCTGAGTTTGCGGAGAAGGAGATCGCGCCCACCGCCGCCAAGGATGACAAGGAACATAACTTTCGCAAAGACTTGTTGCTCAAAATGGGCGAACTGGGATTCTTCGGCAGTGTCATTCCGGAAAAATACGGCGGCAGCGGTCTCGGCTTTCTCGCCATGGTGCTCATTACGGAAGAAGTTGCGCGGGTTCATAGCGCCGTGCGGGTGGCGATCAACATGCAAATCGGCCCGGCGCTGGCGCTTTTGCAGTTCGGCAGTGAGGAGCAAAGAAAAAATGGATCCCGCCGTTGTTGCGCGGTGAGTTCGTCGGTTGTTTCGCTATCACTGAGCCTGACGCCGGCTCGGATGTCTCGGCGATTCGAACGGCCGCCACGCGCAAGAATAACGGCTACGTGATCAACGGAACCAAGCTTTGGATTTCCAATGCGCCGGTGGCAGACGGCGGCTTGGTTTATGCCTATACGGACAAGAGTCAAAAGCACCGCGGCCTATCGGCTTTCTACGCTACCTTCGATCAGCCTGGGCTCACCCGCCGGGCACTGGAAACCTTAGGTGCTCACGCCTCCCCATCGGAGAATTGACCTTCGAGAATTTCCAGCTATCGTCCGATAACCTGCTCGGCAAAGAAGGCGACGGTTTCAAAGTCTGCATGTGGCAGCTCAACCAGACGCGTCTCAATTGCGCCGCCGGGGCACTCGGGGTTGCGCGCGCGCGCGCGAAGCGGCAGTGAACTATTGCAACCAGCGGGAGCAGTTCGGACAGAAGATCGGCCAGTACCAGATGAACCAAGAACTGATCGCGCACATGGTCGTGCAAGAAGAAGCGGCGCGCCTGCTGGTGTACCGCGCCGCCTGGCTCGCCGATCAGGCAAAACCGAACAATCTGGAAACGTCCATAGCGAAGTACACGGCAGCGGAAGCTGCCGCTCACGCCACGCCGACGCGGCGATGAAAATCCTCGGCGCCTATGGCTATTCCACGGAGTTTCCGGTGGAGCGCTACTACAGAGACGCGAAGTCCTACCAGATCGTCGAAGGCTCCTCGAACATCCAGAAAATGATCATCGCCCAGGACGCGCTGGGGTATCGGAAGGCGAACCGATGGAAGCCATCCCGGGAATTGTTTCAGCGTAAGGTTAGGGAGGGACGTTAAATGAGGATTCGCGGTCAGCGATCTGACCGGCGAGTCTGCCGGGGTGGCTTCGAGAGACTGATTCCGTAGGGAGCTGGGGTTCTTCCCGGACCGCCTGGCGCACGATATCGAGGTGTCGAACGGCGATGCACATACTCAAGCAATGCCTCGTTGATAGCGGGTCTGATAGTTTCACCTGCGTTGTCCACAAGACTGCGAAAATATTCCAATACGGTGTTGTCCAAGCGAATCGAGATCTTCGTCTTTCCCGGCTCCGGCTTGACGACGGCACCGCGCTTGGCTTCGACGAGACGGGCGATATCGCGATAGGGCAGCTACGATTCTTTAGAGTATCCTCTGGCGTCTGTTCGCCTGCCAAGCAGAAATCACTGATATCGAGTGTCGAACGGCGATGCAGACGTGACCACAAGCAGATGCCTCGTTGATAAGGGAGACCGAGCTCACGAATCGTGACCCGCACCTGCGTCAGATCCTCCTAACAAGGCTGAAAATCAATCTCCAATACAGGACTGCCGTCAACGCGAATCTGAGATCTTGATGAGTGCGTAGGTTCGCCGTCAGCTCCGCGTGATCCCCGGCGCCGGCACCGCGCTTGGCCGCAGCGTAGAGACGTCGATTGCCCTCGCGGTGCAAGTCTGACGCCCCGCAGCAGTTGGTGACCATAGAGTATCCTCTGGAACGTCTGTTCGCCTGCGAAGAACACGAAATCATTCGGACGACGCCACAGGTCAGCGGTACGTCTTGGACAGCCAGAAGCAGGTTTCCTAGGTTGCTGAGACCCAGAGTCAACATACCGTGACTGTTGCCACTCGACGGCATTGGATCGGCCGGGCATGAAGGCGGAGTCATCCTCTAAGGTTCGGGGTACCGCCTCAGCGAAACGACTGTCGGTGTATAGGTTCGACTGCCGCCTTTGAGCGGAGCCCATTCAGCGAACCTCACAGCCGCAGTGTATAGACGATTGTCGCCGGTGCAAGTTCGATGCCCTGCAGCAGTTGGTGACCAAGAACAACGGAACACTACGCTACGAAAGAACACGATCTTTGACGACGCTAAGGAAGCGGTGGCGGGACGAGAACATTTACAAGAAGAAAACATAAACATACTTGTGTTGCCCACTCTACGCATTGAGATCGGCAGGGCATGAAGGCGGAGTTTCTAAGGTTTGGGGTATGCCTATCAAACATTCTAAAGGTGATTATTGCCAGTAAACGGCAGTTTAGGTATTGCGCGGATTTATGGAGATGGACAGATAAAGAGTTGCGGTTTTTGCCCCGAAGAATCTAGCTGGATCTCGTGAATGCCGTAAATTTCGTCTATTGTCTCTTCCGTCAGCACGTCTTTCGGCGAGCCGTCGCGATAAACTCTTCCGTCGCGCAACGGCTTCACGAGGCGCGGAAAGAAAAGCGCGGCGAGGTTGAGATCGTGGAGCGCGGCGACGATGGTCAGGTTATGCTCGCGGTTGAGCCGGCGCATGAGTTCGAGACCTGGACTTGATGCTTGAGATCGAGGAAGGCCGAAGGCTCATCGAGTAAGAGAATCTGCGGCTCCTGGGCCAGGGCGCGGGCGATGATGACTCGCTGCTTTTCGCCGCCGCTCAATTCATGGAGATAACGGTCGGAGAAGCGACAGAGAATCGGTCAACTCCATGCTGGCGCGCGCGACCTCGAGATCTTGCTTTCCCTCGAGGGCGAGAGGGCTGTGATAACTCGCTCTGCCCATCAGGACGATCTCGGCCACCGTGTAGGAAACAGAATCTGGCTCTCTTGCGGCACCATGGCGAAAAGCCGGCTCAACTCCCTCTTGCCGTAGGTCTCGATACTTCTGCCATTTACCTTGACATCTCCCCGCCCCCTCAAGACCGCCGAAAAAATCTTCAGCAAAGTCGTTTTGCCTGACCCGTTGGGACCGAGGATGCCGACCATCTCGCCTCTCTCAACGGACAGGGAGACACCGTCGAGCACGGGCTTATCTTTGTAAGCAAACGTCAGGTTGTTGGTTTGAATCGCCGGATTCATAAAGCCAGCTTTTAGCACCGTCGCGGTAGAGGAGAAAAAGAAAGAAGGGGCCACCAAAGAACGCCGTGACGATTCCCACGGGCAGCTCCGCGGGCGCCAGCAGAGTACGGGCGAGAGTATCCGCCCAGCACAAGAAAATCCCGCCGGCAAGAAAAGGACGCCGGCAGCAGGAGCCGATGGTCGCTGCCGACGATCAGGCGCATGACGTGGGGAATCATCAATCCCACGAAGCCGATCATACCGCTGACGGAGACCATGGCGCCGATCATCAGCGAGGAAGCGACAAAGATCTGCCGCTGGAGCGCGCCGGTCTCGATCGCCGAGCTGCATGGCCGCTTCTTCCCCGAGGGTGATGAGATTGAGGGAAAGGCCTTTCGTCCACAGCCAGAGAAAACCGAAAATGATGTAAGCCCAGATGAATCCGACAGTGAGATAGGCGCGGGTGGAAAGGCTGCCCATGAGCCAGAAAAGCAGTCCCTGGGCCTGATAGAAATCGACGATCGAATTAAGAAACATAATCACGGCGGCGATGAAGGCGTTGAAAATCACTCCGGACAGCAGCAGGTGATAAGGGTGGAGGCGACCGTGGAACAGCGAAAAACGATAGATCAACACCATGCTCAACAGCGCGCCGAAAAACGCGGTGAGGGGCACCCAAGAGATTTCCCCAGGAGCCCGCCGGCGATGGGCAGCAGCCAGTTCGGGAAAAAGATCAGGCCCAGGATTCCACCCAAAGAGGCGCCTCGGACACTCAATCATCTGCGGGCAGGCCAGCGGATTGCGCAGCAGCGCTTGCAGCACGACGCCGCAAGCCGCCATGCCGCCGCCGATGGCGACTCCCAAAGAACGCGAGGAGCCGGGCGCGAAACAGTATTTCGGCTTCCGGGTTGGCGGAGAATATATTTTGCAAAGCTTGCGACAGATCGAGGCGCACCGGTCCGAGCAGGGTGCAACCGACAACGGATAGCACTAGCAGAGCCAACAGCAGTCCGTTGACCCAAATCATTTTTTTACGGTCGAGAACCTTCACATCCACTTCTTCTATTGAGTCCGGGTTTGAATTCTACGAAGCACTCCGGATGCACCAGGACGGGCGATTTCTTCCAGTCCCTCTCCGACCCGCAGGTCGGGCCGGAGAATCTTGTCGGATGGATAAGAGTAGACACGCCCCTCTTTTACGGCGGGAATCGACTTGAGATCGCTCCAATATTTGGCGGACGTCCCGCGCTCCGATCCCATGCCGGCCTGGATGATGACCTGCGGTGCTTTGGCTACCACGTACTCGTCAGGCAGATTGAGCCAGGGTTGAGCTGCATTGCCAGCAATATTGTCACCGCCCGCCAACGTAATGAGCTCGTCGATGAAATTCTTGCCGCCGACCGCGACCAGGGCCGCAGTCCCCACCGCCAAAGGGTGGAGCGCCGTGGCACTGGCGCTACTCGTTTTTTCACTTCTTCAAACTGCCGGGTTATTTCTTGCGCGAGTTTGTCCCCGCTTCCGGGCGTCCCAACATGCGAGCAACGGATTTAAACGAATTCAAGATCTCGTCCAAACTCGTCACTGATATCAGAGCGATTTTGATGCCGAGATGCTCCAGCTCCTTTGTTTTCACCGGATGGCTGGAGTCGTTAACGCCGATTACGAGATCCGGCCTGGTTGCGACGATCGCTTCCACGCTCGGATTCGTAAACCCGCCGATCTTGGGCAGCCGCCGCGCCTCTGGTGGATAGTCGCAATACGTCGTCACGCCCACCACACGATCGCCAAAGCCCAGCGCAAATAGTGTTTCGGTCACGCTGGGCGCAAGGAAACGACTCCGTTGCGGGCCCGGGCCTTCTGCTGCCGAGATATTATGCCAGGACAAGATGATCAGGCTTACAGCAAATAGATAAACAGTGATGATCTTTTTCGCTGATTCATCGTGTTCACAGAGCCAACAAAACCATGACCGAGGTCTCGCTCAATTCTCCAACGGCGCCGAAGACATCACCGGTAACGCCGCCCAAGACGACGATGAAAATAGCTTTTGCTCACGATGGTGAAGACCGCGACCCAGGCCATCATGACAACGCCGTTGCCACGAAAGATCGCCGCTACCAAAAGCAAAGTCAGCAAAGTGGCGAGGACAAAAATGCTTCGTTTGCAGGTGATCTATTAAATTCGAACCCAGTCCCGCTTTGGCTGCCGTCGAGCGATAGGCTAATAACACCATCGCCCAACGTCCCAGGATGGGCGCTACCAACAGGGCCCGCCAACGGTCAACGTCCATGCTCTCGAGGGCGTGAATCTTAAAAACAGAACCAAAACAATCGCGATGAGACCGAAGACTCCAATGTGGCTGTCATCCATGACGCTAAGAACGCGCTCGCGCTCGCCGCCGGCGCCAAGACCGTCGAAGGTATCTCCGAGGCCGTCGAGGTGAAGTCCGCGGGTCATGAAGGCCAATAGGGTAACCAGGATCACGCTCAGAAGCCCGGCGCTTGCAAAAGCCAGCAGCAGAAAGTTTACGAGCACCAGGATCAATCCGAGTATAAGACCGACCACGGGGAAAAAATTGCAGATCGTCCCACTTCGTTGGGGGAATGCTGCATCCACCCCGGCCGGGGGAAGAGAGTCAAAAACTGCAGGGCCGCGAAGAAAGCATTCACGACAGTTTTTCTCTACACCGGCGGATTCAAAGCGTTGCCATTTCACCGAGAAGTCTTGCGGCGGCTTCGGCCAAACCCATGAGCACACAGGCGCCGGTCCCTTCTCCGAGGCGCATTTCCAAGTCCAAAACCGGTGCCAGTTTCAGTTGCTCAAGCATGAACTTATGCCCGGTCTCGGGGACAGATGCGAGGCAAAGAGAAAATCTTGGACGGGCGGACAAAGACGTTGCGCGAGGAGCGCTGCGGCACCGGATATGAAACCGTCCAAAACCATCGGAATGTGAAACGCCGCAGCGCTGAGTATCACGCCCGTCATCGCACCGATTCCAGGCCGCCTACTTTCGTGAGCACGTCGAGGGGTTCCTTCGGGTCGGGCCGATTCACCTCGAGACCGCGTTCGATGGCCGAAACTTTTCGTCTCCAGGTCGAATCATCGATTCCCGTGCCTCTCCCGACCACATCGCGAGGCGCAGCGCCGCTCAAGGCACAAAGCATGGCTGCGGCGCTGCTGGTATTGCCGATCCCCATCTCGCCGGCGCCGAGGAGAAAAAGATTCTCCAGAGCTCCTTCTTCGACGAGACGAATTCCCGCTTCGATGGATTGCACCGCCTCCGGTCTACTCATGGCGGGGCCGCGAGAGAAATTGTCCGTTCCGCGGCGAACTTTGCAGTTACGCAGTCCCGGCTGGATTGGCGAATTCGTAATCCACACCCACGTCGATCACTCGACTTCGACGCCGTAATGGCGCGCTAGAACGTTGATGGCGGCGCCGCCGCGCAAAAAATTGTAAGTCATTTGCGCGGTGACATCTTTGGGATACGCACTGACGCCTTCCGCGGTAATCCCGTGGTCCGCTGCGAAGACAAATAACAGTTTTCGCCCGAGGCGCGGCGGAACTTTTCCCTGAATCACGGCGACGCGGCGTGCTAGGTCTTCCAGTTTGCCCAGACTTCCTTGCGGTTTTGTCAGAGAATCGAGTCTCTTCTGCGCTTCCATCTCGAAGGAGCGATCCAACGGTCGGATTCTTTCGAGTGTCTTTTCTAGGAGCATCAGGTTCTCTTCTTCGCGATGATCGGCACGCCCGCAACCATCAGAATAACTTCATTGGCTGCTTGCGCCATGCGTTGGTTAGTCCAGCCGGCAAGGTCGCGAAACTTGCGCGCCAGCGGGTTATCCGGAACGATACCCGAGCCGACCTCGTTGGTGACGAAAACCAGATGAAAATTCAACTGCGGCAGCTTCTCGATCAGCTCTTCGACTTTTTCTCGCGCATATTTATCGTCGTGCCGAATCAAGAGATTGCTAATCCAAAGGGTCAAACAATCCACCAGCGCGCAGTCGGTTTGCCACGTTCTGCCAGCAGCGCTTCCGGCTAACTCCAGAGGCTCCTCGATCGTACGCCACCGGGTGCCGCGCCGTTTTCGATGCTCCGTTATTCGTTGGGCCATTTCTTCATCGTTGGCTTCGGCCGTCGCCACGTAAAGCGGTCTGCCGCCCATTTCTACCGCGCGGCGCTCGGCGTATTGACTTTTCCTGAGCGCGCGCCGCCGGTGATTAGAATGATCTCTTTGCTCATGAAAGCAATCGCGGCGTCCATTCTCTCAGCGCTTCGAGCAGCAGCCGATTATCCTTTCGTTGTCTCACGGCGACGCGGAAATGATCGGACCCGAGCCCCGCAAAGGAATTGCAGGCACGGATGAGTAATTTCTTATGCAAGAGGAAAGCGCGCAGTTCTAAAGCATCGGTGCCGTTGGCAATCCGGACCAGCAAGAAATTCGCACTCGCGGGATAAGGGAGGAAGCCTTTCAAGGCGATCAAAGCCTCCGCTAGGAAACTTCTCTCCCGATGGAGCCAGCGCTCTGTCCTTAACTCGAAGCTTGGCTCAGCCAAGCAAGCCAGCGCGACCTTCTGGGCCGGGCCGTTGACGGACCAGGGCTCTAAATAAGCGGCGAATTGCGCGACTGTTCGAGGGTGAGCGAGAAGATAGCCGAGACGAAGTCCCGGCAAAGCATAGTATTTGGTGAGAGAGCGCAGGATGATCACATAGGGATTATCCCCAATTAGTTGTTTGACGGACTCACCTTCGACAAAATCGATAAAGGCCTCGTCGATCACCAAGAACCGTCTTTTAAAAGAGCGATGCGGGCAATCTTTTCGATCTCCCCTCTCGGAATGAGCTGGCCGGTTATGCTGTTCGGCGTGGTGAGAAAGGCCATGTCATCGGCTTTTCCCCATGCAGCCATGAATTTCTCGGTGGAGAATCTAAAATTGTCATCAACAGTCAGAGACAGAAAGCGGACTCTTGCGCCGGCTAATTTCAATGCATTGGCATGTTCGGAAAAAGTAGGCTCCACAACCAGCGCCTTGCGAGGGCCGCAGAGCGAAACAGAGGAGATAGATGAGCTGGGTCGATCCGTTGCCTAGTAGCAGCTCTTCGGGTCTCATCTTATGGCGCTTTGCCAGAGCCTCTTTTAGCTCCTCTCCATAGGGGTCCGGATAGCGCGACACCTCAGTGTAGCTGTTTTGAAAAGCCTTGCGGGCCGAAGCCGGCGGTCCCAGGGGATTGATGCTGGCGCTGAAATCGATGATCTCAGCCGGGTCAATGCGAGCGTGTTTAGCCCACGCCTGAACATCCCCACCGTGCTCCCGGTCGACTCGACATTCTACCGTGCGGCGGTCGAGATCAGCACAAATGTCACGAGCGAGAGAATGGCTGTGACCAGACACAGGACATCGAGCCTCCTTTAGCATGGTAATTTTAACCGGTGTGGAATCATCACCCAGATAGGGCTTCCAAACCTCTTTGCCGAAGTAAACACTGGGACCGCCGAGCCTTATTCCCAAAGCGCCAGCCAAGGTAGCCTCAGGATAGCCTGCATTGGGGCTCAGGTGGTTGGCATGATCGCGCCGCAGAACGCGCAGGGGCGAGGCCCGCGTCGAGCCGCACCAGAAAAGTGGCAATGACCATAAGCAATGCCGTCAAGCGGGCCGGTATGAAATTGGCCACGTCATCCAGCCGCGCGGCGAATCTGCCAAAGTATAAGTAACGTTCCGTGCGATAGCCGATCATGGAGTCCAGTGTGTTGACGGCTTTGTAGGCCATTGCCAGCGGAATCCCGCCGAGAAAAAGATAGAACAACGGGGCGATAATGCCGTCGCTGGTATTCTCAGCCAAAGATTCCAAGCTGGCGCGCAGAACTTTGTCTTCGTTCAAAGCAGAGGTATCCCGCCCAACGATATGGGCAAGCTTCTCTCGTGCCTCAACGAGATTACCCGATCGCAGCGGGGTTTCAATGTGGGTAATGGCGTCAAGCAGTCCGCGGGTGGCTAGAGTGGTGGAGGCTACCCCCGCGGCGAGAACAAAAGCGATCCACGGTGGCAGAAATGTGAGAGAATAAAGCAGCGCCCACGTCGCTCCAACCGCCAGGGCGATCAGCGCCAAAGAGAGAACCATTCCGCAGATAAAGTCCCGCCACGCCTTACCGGTCCAGAGCAGACTTTCGCCTCTGGAAATAAACTTTCCCATCAGAACCACCGGGTGCGGGAACCAACGTGGATCGCCGACGGCGAGATCCAAAAGAAAAGCGCTCAACAGTAGCGAGGCAGAGGAATTTAAGAAGGCTTGCCAATCCATGAAGACTACTTTCACTTGTCGGTCGAGAGCGCCAGGCCTTTTGCAACAGAGATGTAGGCCGCGCCGCCGATGAGCTCGCCGAGCTTGGTGTGCTTGCCGCAATAACGTTCAACGCCGTCACCTAAAGAGACAATGGCGACGCAGTCGGTGCCCGTGCCGGTGGCAGGCAGATCCGATCGGCAACTCTTGATGCCGTTCTCGTAAAGCGCCCGGACGCGTCCCTCCGTGGCGATCTGCACGCGCCTCCACCATGGCTGCATCCGAAAGTCCCGGCTTGAACCGTCAGTATCATATTAATGGTGTGAAGCGACGGCGCCTGATTCCTCAATCGTCACAGAAGCCGGGTCCCCCACCGAAAGAGCGTTGCCGCAACCGACCGTGGTAAAGCAGGTGACCCGGGCGCCGCCGCTCAGTCAGCGAAACTTGGACCATGTGCCTCATCTCCACGGCAGTCGCCATCCCGACGATTTTCCCATGGAGTCCCAGTCGTGACGCTGCCCGCTCCAGCCATGGGCCCGGTTGGGCGCAGAATAAGGCATCCTTGCCGTCCACGTGATGGTTGATGACGTGGCGGGCGTGACAGAATCCGCCGTTCAAGACCGCCCAGCTCATCGTGCGCGCCGGCGAAGCGAAACTCACGATCAGGGCATCCCGCTCCTGGCGAACACTAAACGGTGAATTCGTAGTCGATGATTCCATTGCTGCGATTATTCAGAAACCCTACAGGCGGCAACGAAACCTCGGACAAACTCGGGGGTTCGAGCCGAAATGCAAGTGCACATAACTGCCCAGGCAATTCTTATAACGATAGCCCTCGGATACTTTCGTATTGTTCGGGCCTTCCATAGAGTAGGCTGTTTGAATTTTCTTGCCGGGAACAAAGCCGCAGAGCTCCGAATAGTGAAATTCGTGGCCCCTGATCTTTTCCGCCGGCGCAATAAATGTTTTCTTCTGCGATCACGACTTCACGGTAGCCCAGCGCTTTTAACCGCGGCAACATCCTGGTCTTAAACGGATAGGCACCCACCATCGGATATTGCCGCCCCGAGCAGTCGGTTAACGTCTCCGTCAAGTACATCAAGCCGCCGCACTCGGCGTAGACGGTACCTCCGCTTCAATGAAATGCCGTATAGCTGCCCGCATGGCGCGGTTTCGCGAAAGCTGCTTTGCATAAAGCTCCGGGTACCCGCCGCCCAGGTAAATACCTTTGGTTCCGGCAGGCAGATTCGGGTTGGTCATCGGACTGAAAAGTTTTAGCTTTGCCCCGGCTGTTTCGATCAGCTGCAGGTTATCAGGATAGTAGAAGCAAAAGGCTTTATCGAAGCGATGGCGATCAACGGCCTTTTATCCGTGGCGGATCTTGTTTTGGTTTCAATGGCCGGCGCACTGATCTTGCTTTGTGTTTTCCCGAGCAAGCGATCCAAGTCGATGTGCTGTTCGATGAGGCGCGCTAGTTGATCTACGACACGTTTAGGGAGAGAACCTTCCTCGGCGACGGTTAAGCCGAGGTGCCGCTCGAAATTCTAATCTCGTTCCGGACCGGTATGCCGCCAAAGCATTCGAGTGAAGGTAACGATGCCATTGCCTCTCTGAGATAATTCAGATGCCCGGTTCCCGCTACCCGGTTAAAGATAATCCCCATCACCTTGGTCTTGCGATCGAAGAGGCGGTAACCGAGTACCATGGCGGCGGCGCTGCGGGCCATGGCCGAGGCGTCCACGACCAGGATCACGGGTAGCCCGAGAAGCTTTGCCATCTCCGCCGTGCTGCCCTCTTCCGTGGTGCCGCTCCGGCCGTCATAGAGTCCCATCATTCCTTCCACCACGGCGACGTCTTTGTCGCGGAGGTTCTTTCGAAAGGACTGGCGGTTGTAATTGTGCGATAGCATCCAGCCGTCGAGATTATAGGACGGCACGCCGCAAACTTTACGGTGCAAGCCGGGGTCGATGAAATCCGGCCCGATTTTGAATGGCTGGACTTTTCATGCCGCGCCTTCGCAGCGCCGCCATGATGCCGAGCGAGATCGTGGTTTTTCCAACACCGCTGTGAGTACCGGCCACGACGAATGCGGGCAAAGTTCGCATGGTCCCAGCAATGGTTCCGAACGGTAAACCTTCCGGGGCGATGGCAAATGGGTCTGTGCCTTGAGGCCCTCTTTAAGCGGCTGGCTCGTCGCGAACGGGTGAGCCCGACGCGTACGGCGCACCAAGCACCGACCAGGTCACCGTAACTTTCCGCTTCTATGCCATCGCCCCTCCACGGCTCACCGTTCGATTACAGTGTTTCTTGGCTTTCTTGGTTCACTAATGATCCGGTCTGATTATTCCTGATTCAGTTCACCGTGTCGGCGGAGCGACGATCCAACTCCGGATTAGATTCATATCCAGCGATTTTCTGAGATGATCCGCCAAGCGATCGATGCGCACTTCGCGTTCGGCCGCAACATTAGCCCAGGTTTCGGCGGGAGGGAGATCCACAGCCCTGCGCGCGGCCGCAAGAAATGCATGGCGAAAGTCATCGTTATCGAAGAAGCCGTGCACGTAGGTACCCAGCACGCGGCCTGATGCGCTCACAGCACCGTCCGGAACGGAACCGGAAATTCCTTGGCGTACGATATCCGCAAGAGGACGAGCTCCGGCTTCATAAAACGTTTCGCCGACATGGATTTCATAGCCTTGGAAATGGGTTTCGGGACAGGGGCTAAAGCCGAGAAACTCCGATCGCAGGCAGCCCTGAACGCGACCGTACGGTCTTTTCCGTATGCAATACGGTTCGCACGGGCAGGAAGCCGAGTCCACTTTCGAATACGATTCTGTCCTCGATTCTCGATCCCATGGGGATCTTCAATGGAACTGCCAAGCATCTGAAAACCGCCGCAGATACCGATGAGCGGAACTGCCGGCTTCACAGAGCCGGCGGAGCTTCCGGGCAAGACCCTCGACGGTCAAGCCATTGCAGATCGTCGAGGGTTTGCTTGCTGCCGGGCAAGAGCAGTAGGTCGGCGGCGGCCATTTCCTCGGGGTGTTCGAGAAAGGCAAGGGATACCGACGGCTCCAAAGCCAGGGCATCGAAGTCGGTGAAGTTCGCCATGTGTGGCAGAGCGATGACCCCGATGCGAATGGGCCGCGCCGGCCCGGGTTCGAGATTTTTCCAACGGCGTGCCGCCGAGGCGCGGTCTTCCAAGGCGACGCCGTCTTCTTCATCGAGACCGAGATCGGGGAGGTAGGGTATGATTCCTACGCAGGGCAGGTCGAGCCGGTCCTCCATCGCCGTTACTCCGGGCCGCAAGAGCGATTCATCACCGCGAAATTTGTTGATCACAAAGCCGCGAATGCGAGCGCGATCTTCGGATTCGAGTAACTCTAGGGTACCAAACAACGACGCGAAAACGCCGCCGCGGTCGATGTCACCCACCAGCAGGCAGGCCGCATCCGCGGCATGGGCCATCCGCATGTTGACGATATCATGCTCGCGCAGATTGATTTCCGCCGGCGAACCCGCGCCTTCGAGCAAAATGAGATCGTGGTCCTTGGCCAAGCGCTTGTAAGCGTCGAGTACCTCGGGAAAAGTTGTTCCACCCGCCGGGTGTGGTAATCCCAAGCCGTCGACTTGTCCCCAAATCTTTCCCAGTAAAATTACCTGGGCGCCGGTGTCCGTCGAAGGCTTGAGCAGGACAGGATTCATCTCCACGCGAGGAATCGCGCGGCAGGCCTCGGCTTGCAGAGCCTGAGCTCTACCGATCTCGCCGCCGTCCGGAGTGGCGGCGGAGTTCAACGACATGTTTTGCGCCTTAAACGGAGCTACTCGATAGCCCTCGTCGGCAAAAATCCTCCCTAGCCCTGCAGTGAGAATCGATTTTCCCACGTGGGAAGCGGTTCCCAGGATCATCAAAGCATTCTTTCGGGTTATCACTTCGCCTCGCTGTTCACGCTTTCAAGTCTCAATGGTTGGCGCTGTGTCGCTTTACGATCATGACATGTCGTAACCACTGGCGTTGCTTACTCAAGGCGCTGCCAGATACAGCCATTTGATGAAATCGCCGCTTTTGACGAGGTATCGTTCGGCGGGAACGTTGGAGCGATAGCCATTAACCTCGAAATGCCAGCCACGGTCACTGGCAAAATCATTTCTGACTCCGGCTATCTCTTCGACAAAATGATCCATACCGAACTTGCGTGAAGTGACCACGGGAACGGCAGCGCTTAAGGCATCGAACATAGTGCTTTTCTCAGGAATGGTCACTGTCTTTTCAATAGGAAGCTGCGTTTTCGATCTAAAATCGATGACCACCGTCACCTCAATGGTTTCTTATCAGGCATATCTTGCTGTGTTCAGCGCAATCTCTAGGCCTCTTGTAGTCCGTCATTCCCGAATGCTTCTATCGGGAATCCAGGGAGGGACTGGACCCCGATTAAGACATTCGGGGTGACAAATAGGATCAATTCGCTACACATCCGATGCCCTATCTGTCAGCCTGCTGTGCGTTAGTTCAAGTTAATTCTTTCAGTGTCGAAACGAGTTTAAACGTTGAACCTGAACGTCTGAACATCTGTTCTATTGATTTCCAAAGTTGGCCCGAAAGCCGAGCAAAAAGTTTAGCGGCGGGGCGCGGAACCCGTCCGCTTGATCGTACCTTTTATTAAACAGGTTTTGGATCTTGCCGATCAGGCTTATTTCCTTTACGAGGGGCATCCGCCAGGAAGCCTATAGGATGAAGCCAGATCGACGGTCCCATATCCCGCCGTGACCGTATCTCCGAACGGCGAGGCGGCACGAAAATCGTCTCGGCGACCGACGATGTTGACGATGAGATTGACGTTCAAAGCATCCTGCAGATAATTCAGGATCACGTTCCCGCTATTGTGCGGCCGGCGCGGTAAGATCCCATCCGCAGTATCCCAGTCGAGATAGGTGTAATTGGCGTTCAAAGTGAGGCCCTCGAAGAGTCTTATTCCCAAAGTCAATTCCACGCCGTCAAACCGGGCGCTCCCACATTCTCGGCGCGGAGACAACCAAATGGGTCTCCGGGAATGGGACTTGCTTCGATCAGGTCTCTCACCTCGCGATGGAAATAGTTTCGCACCTATTTTGATTCGCTCGGCGAGAAAATTCTGCTCGACGCCGAAGTTTATTTCCCAACTTTTCTCCGGACCGAGGTTCGGATTACCGAAGGCCGGGCAACCGAAGGCCGCAGGGAAGAACAGCTCGTTCAACGTCGGCGCTCTAAAACCGCTGGCATAGCCACCCTTCAACTTGGTGCCGATTTCCTTGAATAGATAGGCCGCGGAGAACGAAGGCGTCCAAGCCGTGCCGAACTGCTGATTATCGTCCAGGCGGATTCCCGGGATCATGATCAGGCTGCGATCGAGAAACTGAAATTGTTGTTGCAGGTAGTAGCCGACATTGCCGATGGCTTCGTCGATGCCACCGTTGGTGCTGGCCGACCTGCGATTGTATTGGACGCCAAAAGTCGACGTGCTCCAATCTTCGAGGCGATAGTTGGTTTGAAATTCCCCGCTAGCGATTTGCGGGCGAAAGATATCGCGAGTGCGCGAATCGCAGGGGAGCCGAAAAAGACGCAGGAATCGACGTCGTCGGTAAACTTGTCATGCTCTTTGAAAATGGATCCGGAAATTCGGTAATCCCAGTTCGCCAGGATTTTTGTTCCCACTCAAGTTTGCCCACGTATTGAGTCGTGGCCTGGCGAGCGTTGGGGTCGGCTGTGGAGGCGAAGTTGTTGTTATTGAACAGGCCCACATCGCGTATTGATGTAGTGGAAGATACCCTTGAGGCTGGCATTCTCTGTCAGTTGATAGTCCAGCCGCGCCGACGTCGAGAGGTTGCGATAATCGTCGTTGACGCTCCTGAAAGCCTTGACTCCCGATATGGCCTACGCTGAACGCATAGCCGAGTTTACCCACGCCGCCTCTCAGGGTTGCGACTTGACGGTTGGTCCAACCGTTGCCGCCCTGCGCGGATACCCCCACATCCAACGGCCCCTGTCCTCTTTTGGTAATAATATTGATCACGCCGCCGATGGCTTGCGAGCCGTAAAGAGTTCCACCGGCGCCGCGGAGGACTTCGATGCGCTCGATGCTTTCGGTGGTCAGGTTAGCGAAGTCGTAGGCACCCGTGGTCGTGCTGTTTATTTCAACGCCGTCGATCATGACCAGCACCTGATTTGATGCGGAGCCACGAATGAAAACGGAAGTGGCCGTCCCCATGGACCCCGTTTGAACGACATTGACGCCCGCGACGTCGCGCAGGACCTCCGATACCAGTTCCGCTTGCCGCTCGCGAAGTTCCTCAGCTGGTGATGACTGTCAGGGATGTTGTGAGCTGATTGAGAGGAACTTCCGTGCGTGTGGCGGTCACAACCATCGGAGGAAGACTTTCCGCGGGTGGAGGTTCCGCGGCCTCGAGAAAAGCTTGGAAGCAAAATAAAAAAGCAGAACAACAAAGAACAAAACCATAAACCTCTCCTTTTCCCGCGAAAGGGGAACGTTAGGCAGATCGGATAGGTCTCCTGGCTCGGGCTTTAACCTACTCGCCGCGCCTTCCCGCCAAATCAAAGGCAGAAGGATAAGGGATAAAGGATGAACTTTTCTTTCATCCTTTTGCCTTTCTCCTTTATCCTTGGTTCAGGCAGTGGCTAGTGCGTGCGGCTTTCGTGGCCCTTACAGTTGCGGGGCAGCAGGGGAATTCCTCGAAAGGCTAAAGGATAAGGGATAAAGGATGAATTTTCTTTCATCCTTTCGCCCTTTGCCTTATCCTTTACGAAGTCACCTCTTTCCCTTAATCCGTCTGCAACCGATTATCGATCTTTTTTACCTCTCTAGTTCGAGCATCCGCTATCGGCTCGATCAAAAAAGCAAACTGTACCCTTCGGTGGCTATCTCGCGACAACGAAAAACAAGCCACAACTCATCCCAACGAGTCGTCGCCTCTTCGGTTTCTTGGGAAAGATTGAAAAACCTTTCTCTCTCTTCCGGAGAGGCCGGTTGAAAAATGCTCTATGCAGGTTTCCTGGCTTAGGCTTTAACCTACTCGCCGCGCCTTCCCATCAGCCTCAGGCCGACAGTGACTTGCATTTGCGGCTTTCGTCGCCATTACAGTGGCGGGACCGCGCCGGATTCTCACCGGACTTCCCTGACGCTCAGAGCGTCAAAATAACGAAGCGGAAGCTACATCGAGAAAAATTCGCTGTCAAGTCCTATTTTTTTCGATTACATCTTTATGAGCTTCATTCTAGGGGTCTAGAAGCTTTGGCGCGAAAATTATGACCACGCCGCTGAACAGAACTGCGATCTCTAGTGCAAAGAGAGGGCGGCTTGCGAGGGAGGTGAAAACCAAGGAAGGAGTTGCCAAATAGACGATAATTTCCGTCACCGATGTAAGGCTGATCTTTTCCAATGGGCGAAGACGAAGCCCACTGCGACGAGCAGAAAAACGGGAATAACAGGCGATAAAGGCCTGAAGACCTCCATGGGGCGGCGGCGAGTTCAGTGTTGCACTACAAGGATGCGAAGAGAACGAAGCTCAAGGTTTCACTCAACTCGATGACCGCTCCAAAGTTGTCAGCATCGATGAAGCCATTTCGCCTTCGGAGATAGCTCCGGCTAAGCAAAGCAAAAAGAGACAAAGATAATCCAATCCAGAGCGCTGTTCGTCCCACCAGGAAAGCGGCTAGCGCGAGGGTCACGACTGTTGTCAAAGCGAGGTGCCACGCTCTTACGTTGTCGGCGAGGATTCTAGCCGTGCCTTCAGCGACGAAGGCAGAGCCATAAAGGAAAATCACGAGTGACCAACGCGCGAACAACGGTGTTAGCAGGAGGCCGAGACTGCGCGTTTCTCCGGTTACTTCGAGGGCGCGAACCTTGAGCAGGACCACAAACACGATTGCTAGAACTCCAAAGGCGTGGCTGCGTGTTGTCGCTTCTCCGTGCGCCAATTTCACTGACAATGCGTCAAAGGTATTTTGCAATCCCTCGTAGTGAATCGCTCCGGTTAATAGGGCGAGCACCGCGATGAGAAGGGCGCCGAGAATTTCCGACTCAAGACGGGGATCCAATAAACGATTCAGAAGAACCAGTACTAATCCCAAAACAATTCCCACCAACGGAAAATAGGGTATGGCCGCGCCAACTTGCTGAGGGCTAACCTGAGCCCGATGGAATCGACTAGCGAGGGTCAGGAATTTGAACGCAACAAGCGCACTTTTCATGGCCTCCTTTTCGCTCAGACGCTCTGTCGCTGTCAACATGCGTGACACTTCTAACCGTCTGGAAGGGACCCCTTTGGGGTTTTGGCAAGCGGCAATATTTTGCTCGAAAAATCAATATGTTATGAGTAATTTTTCGCTTTACTTTCAGCCATTTTTCCGGTAATATTCTTGTTAGTCAAAAGTCAAGCTAACCCGGAACTTTTCAAGCAAAATCTCAGTTAGCGGTTGGTAAAAAATGGCCGAACCAAAAACCTCAGATACATCCGAGTATAAAGCGGACAACATAAAAGTTTTGGAAGGGCTGGAGGCGGTCCGAAAGCGCCCAGGAATGTACATTGGTGACACCAGTGAACGGGGACTTCATCACCTCGTCTATGAAGTTGTGGATAACTCCATTGACGAAGCTTTGGTAGGTCACTGCGACAAGATTGATGTGACGATTCACATCGATAATAGCGTCACCGTGGTCGACAATGGGCGTGGTATTCCGGTGGACATTCATAAAACGGAGAAAGTCTCCGCCGCCGAAGTCGTGCTTACGAAGCTCCACGCGGGCGGCAAGTTCGATAAAGCTTCTTACAAAGTTTCGGGTGGCCTTCATGGCGTGGGAATCTCTGTCGTTAATGCTTTGTCGGAGACCTTGGAAGTAGAGATCAAGCGCGACGGGAAAGTCTATCAGCAGAGCTACAAGCGGGGCGAGCCTCAGGGAAGTTTGAAGGAAGTCGGCACATCCAAGGAGCGCGGGACCCGGGTTACCTTTAAGCCCGATACGAAGATCTTCGAAACTACCGACTTCAGTTTCGACATTCTCTCCCAACGATTGCGTGAGCTGGCGTTCTTGAATCGAGGGTGAAGATCACCATCGAGGATGAGAGAAGCCAGAAAAACACGAGTTGTTCTATAAGGGCGGCATTGTTTCTTTTGTCGAGCATCTCAACCGCGCTAAATCTGCGATTCATTCAAAAGTAATCTACTTACAGGGTGAAAAAGAGGGCATCGATGTCGAGATCGCCATGCAGTGGAACGATGGCTACGTGGAGAACGTCTTTTCCTTCGCCAACAACATCAACACTCTGGAGGGCGGGACCCATCTGATCGGTTTTAAGTCCGCGCTCACACGCACGATCAACAGCTACGCAATAGACAGCGGGCAGCTCAAGAAAGATGACGAGAATCTTCAGGGAGAAGATGTGCGCGAAGGCTTGACTGCTGTGATCAGCGTTAAAGTTCCGGAACCTCAATTCGAAGGCCAGACAAAGACTAAGCTGGGTAACAGCGAGGTTAAAGGCATTGTTGAGGCTCTTTTGAATGAAAGGCTCGCTAGCTACCTCGCCGAGCATCCAACTGATGCCAAAAAATCATGATGAAAGGCGTCGAGGCGGCGCGTGTAAGAGAGGCGACACGAAAGGCCAAAGACCTTGCGCGGCGCAAAGGCGCGTTGGATTCGGGTTCCTTACCGGGAAAACTTGCCGATTGTCAGGAGCGGGACCCTGCTTTAAGCGAGCTGTACCTAGTCGAGGGGGATTCCGCCGGTGGATCAGCCAAACAAGGGAGAGATCGGCGCAATCAGGCGATTCTCCCGCTCAAGGGCAAGATTCTCAACGTCGAAAAGGCCCGTTTCGACAAAATGCTTTCCTCCCAGGAGATTCGCCTGATGATTACGGCCCTGGGCACCGGAGTCAAGGAAGACTATGACGCGGATAAGCTCCGGTATCATTCCATCGTGATCATGACGGACGCGGATGTGGATGGCTCCCATATCCGAACACTGTTGCTCACCTTCTTTTACCGGCAGATGCCGGATTTGGTGGAAAAAGGGTCATCTCTTCATCGCCCAACCGCCGCTGTACAAAGTTGAAACGCGGCAAACAGGAACGTTACATCAAAGATGAAACTGGGCTGGAAGATTACTTGATCGAGATCGGTACCGAGGATATTCGAGTACGAACGTCGACCAATGGCAACGGCCTCGCTGGACAACCGCTGCAAGCCTTTATCAAAAAGGTGCTGCGTTGGGAGAAGCTGATGGCCGTTGCGGCGAGAAAAAGGCGAAGCCGGTCAGTGCTTGAAGCTCTGTTGCTGGAACAGGATTTCAGCGAGGAGGCTCTCAAGGATGAAAACGCGCTCAAGAAATTCCAAACCGATCTCGAATCTTACATTAACCTGGTCGCACCGGACGAAGCGCCGCTTTCCTGTTCACTGGAAGAAGATCCGGAACATAATTGCTTCAAGCTCATTTGTGCCACGCGCTCCAACGGGACCGGGCTGCATACCGTGATTGATCGGGAATTACTGGCAAGCGTCGAGTATAAAGAGCTCAAGCGGCTTTTCAGCGAACTCATGAGCCCGGGGTCGCCGCCGTACTCGGTAGAGAATGGCGAACAAAAGCTAAGCTACGCTCTTTTACGGAGCTCGCGGACTATATTCTTGAAGGCGGCAAGAAGGGACAATACATCCAGCGTTACAAAGGTCTCGGGGAAATGAACCCGGAGCAGCTTTGGGAAACCACCATGAACCCCGAAACCCGCGTGCTCTTGCAAGTCCGCATTGAAGACGCCGTTGAAGCCAACGATATTTTCTCCACGTTGATGGGTGACGAGGTGGAACCCCGACGCAAGTTCATTGAAGAGCATGCGCTGACGGTCAAGAATCTGGATATCTAATTCTTCAGGATAATCGTTCAAGACGTTCAAGTCGTTCAAAAGTTCAAGACGATCGAACGGCTGAGCGATTTGAACAACTGAACATTTGAACGCGTATAGAGATGGAAGCGACGCTGAAACAGCAAAAGATCCCGGTCTATATTGAAGACGAGATGCGCCAGTCCTTCATGGACTACGCCATGAGCGTCATCATCAGCCGCGCTCTGCCCGACGTGCGTGACGGACTCAAACCGGTCCACCGCCGCGTGCTTTACGCCATGTACGACATGGGCAATACCTGGGATAAACCTTACAAAAAATCGGCTCGGCTCGTCGGCGATGTCATCGGTAAATATCATCCCCATGGCGATGCGGCAGTTTACGATACGATGGTCAGGTTGGTACAAGATTTCTCGATGCGTTATCCGCTGATCGATGGCCAGGGAAACTTCGGCTCCATCGATCCCGATCCTCCCGCGGCCATGCGCTACACCGAAATCCGCATGGCCCGTCTTGCGGAAGAGCTGTTGGCGGACATCGAGAAAGAAACCGTCGATTTCATTCCGAACTACGACGACTCCCTCAAAGAACCGGCGGTTCTGCCGTCGCGCGTTCCAAATTTGCTGGTCAATGGTGCCTCGGGTATCGCGGTCGGAATGGCGACCAATATCCCGCCGCACAATCTGGGGAAGTGATCGATGGACTCGTTGCCTTGGTGGAAAATCCGGACCTTACGATCAAACAATTGATGAAGTATCATCCCTGGGCCGGATTTCCCTACCGGCGGTTTCATTCATGGTAAGGAGCCGATAGCTCAAGCTTACCACGAAGGTAAAGGTATCGTGCAGATGCGCGGCAAAGCCTTCACTGAGACGGTCAAGCGTACCGGGAAAGAGCAGATCGTCATCAGCGAAATCCCTTTCATGGTCAACAAGAACCGGATAATCGAGCAAATTGCCGGTCTCGTACAGGAGAAGAAAGTTGAAGGAATCGCCGATCTTCGCGATGAATCGGACCGCGAAGGGATGCGCATCGTCGTCGAGCTCAAGCGCGATGCGATAGCGGACATTGTCCTCAATCAGCTCTATAAACACACGGCGTTGCAAGAATCTTTCGGCGTCAACATGCTCGCGATTGTCGACGGTCGCCCCGAAGGTACTCAATCTCAAAGAGGCGCTCAAAGCCTTCTCGGATCACCGCAAAGAGGTGGTGACACGACGCACTGGCCTACGACCTGCGCAAGGCGGAGGAGCGGCTCCCATATCCTCGAAGGTTTGAAGATCGCCCTCGATCATCTCGATGCCGTCATTACTCTGATTCGTCGCTCTCAAGATCCCAAGGCCGCAAAAGACGGGTTAATGCAGAGTTTCGGGCTCTCCGAAATCCAGGCACAGGCGATCTTGGACATGCGTCTGCAAAGACTGACGGGCTTGGAGCGCGATAAGATTCTAGAAGAGCACAAGGAAACGGTGGAGCTCATCGCCAAGCTCAGGAGATTCTAGCCAACGAGAAGGAAATCTATCGCATCATTGTCGAAGAGCTGAAAGAGATCAAAGAAAAGTATGGCGACGAGAAGAACCCAGATCGTCGCCCAATCCGAGGAGATCTCTATCGAGGACTTGATCGTCGACGAAGATCATGGCGGTGACGATTTCCCACGAGGGCTACATCAAACGTAATCCGGTCACTCTCTACCGCGCGCAGCGACGCGGCGGCAAGGGAAAGATCGGTGCGACCACCAAAGAAGAAGATTTTGTCGAGTACCTCTTTATCGCTTCCATGCACTCGTACATTCTTTTCTTCACGACCATCGGCAAGGTTTACTGGATCAAGGTGCATGAGCTGCCGCAGGCGACGCAGAGCGGCCGAGGCAAACCGATCGTCAATTTACTCAATCTCGAACCCGGAGAGAAAGTTTCGGCTTTCTTAACCGTCCGTGAGTTTCAAGAAGGGCGTTATGTTGTCTTTGCCACAAAAAGGGCCTCGTAAAGAAAACTGAGCTGATGTCCTATGCGAATCCGCGCTCTAACGGGATTCGCGCCATCGCCCTGGAAGACAAAGACGAGGTCATTGGTGTCCGTCTCACCGATGGCCAGCAGGGAAATCATCCTTTCTACCGCCGATGGGCAGTCCATCCGCTTTAAAGAAGAACAAGTCCGGCCAACGGGCCGTGGAACTTACGGGGTCGTCGGTATGCGGCTCGATGATGGCGATTTGGTGGTCAGTATGGAAATACTCAGCCTCGGCTGCGACGATACTCACCGTGGCCGAGAACGGCTTCGGTAAGCGCACGGAGACGAATGAGTATCGTCTCCAATCCCGCGGCGGCAAGGGCATCATTACGATGAAAACGACTGATCAAGACCGGCCGTGTCGTGGGCGCGCAACAGGTGACCGAGGATGATCAGCTCATGCTGGTCACCAATGCGGGTAAAGATCATACGTCTGCGTATCAAAGATATCCGGGTCATCGGCCGCAACACTCAAGGCGTGCGACTGATCGACCTCGAGGAAGGCGAGCGGGTAGTATCGTTGGCACGTCTGGCCGAGAAAGAGGACGAGGAAGAAGAGTAACCTTTCGTCGATTCATGGTGCCCCCGCGATCCCGTTTGACGAGTTCGCTCCGAGACGATTTCTCTTCCCGCTTCCGGGATCTTTTCACCATTATGCTGAAGCCGATCAGGAATTATTGGGGCGGGCGGCTGGGGTATCGCCCTGGCTAAGGTGCTCGCTGATAAGGGAGAGCAGGTCACGCTCTGGTGTCACGGCGCTGAAAGTTACCACGAGCTCCAAGAGAACAGAAGAGTCACATCTATCTAGCGGGGATCCTCCTGCCGTCGAGCATCAAATTTACTCGTTCCATCGAGGCTGCCGTCACTGACAAATCTTTGATCATTTGCGCCGTTCCATCCCATACGGTGCGCGGAGTCATGGCTAGCGCTTCGTCCTATGTTTCCTCGCAAACAACCGTGCTGTGCGGCACGAAGGGGCTCGAAGAGGAAAGTCTGAAAACTATGGGAGAGGTCTTGGCTGAGATCTTCGGTGACCCGCAGCAACAAAGACACGCTTTTCTGTCCGGTCCGACATTCGCCATTGAAGTCGCTCGCGGCTTGCCGGCCGCCGTTACGGTAGCGGCGCGCCAGGAAGATACTGCAAGGGACGTCCAAGAGACCATGAGCACGCAGAATTTTAGGGTCTATACCTCGACGGATATCGTTGGCGTGCAGATGGGTGGGGTGATTAAGAATATTATTGCCATCGCTGCCGGAATTAGCGACGGTCTGAACCTGGGGCATAATGCGCGCGCCGCTCTGATTACGCGCGGGCTTGCAGAGATGACGCGCTTGGCAATTCGCATGGGAGCAGATCCAATGACTCTCGCGGGCCTTCCGGGCTTGGGTGACTTGGTGCTGACCTGCGCCGGCGATCTCAGCCGAAATCGAAAGGTGGGTATACAGATAGCCCAAGGAAAGAGCGTGCAAGAGATCACCCAGGGGACTCGGATGGTGGCCGAGGGCGTTCGCAACACGCGCTCTGTCTATATTCTTGCGAGGAATTTAGGCGCCGAAATGCCTATTGTGGAGCAGATGTATAAGGTCATTCATGAAGGCAAAAAGCCCGCCGAGGCCGTGCGCGATCTAATGCAGCGATCTCTCAAGTCCGAACTCTCCTAAATTGACAATACCTGGCGTCTATGATTGAAATAAATTCTTGGCCGTCTATTCGGCCCAGGGAGTGTTAGTTCAATGAAAGAACCTACCAGCCCAGCAACGTGCGACGCAAACGGACCCATGGCTTTCTCATTCGGATGGAAACCCCGGGGGGACGTAAGGTATTGAAAAGACGAAGGGCCAAGGGGCGAAAAGATTAACAGTTAAGGTGCCGCCGAAGCGGCCTCGCACGTAAAACGGAGGATGTTGTCGAGGGGCGGGGCGAAATTTCCGAAGCAAAGCCCGTCTGAGAAAACGGCCAGAGTTTCTGAGCCTGTCGCGTTGGGGGAAAAAGATCTATGGCCCCCATTTCTTGATTATCACCAAAACCGAACGAGCGAGGAGAGGCCCGGCTTGGCGTAACCGTTAGTTCAAAAGTGAGGCAATGCGGTTGTCCGTAACCGGGTAAAGCGGCTTCTCAGAGAATGTTTCCGCAGGCATCGCCACCAAATTGTCCCCAACCAGGATGTGCTCATTATCGCCAGGAAGGCTGCGGTGAGACCTTTCCTGGTATGAGGTCGAGAAGTGAAATTCGAGATATTCTCATTGAAAACAGAGGTCGCCGGAAATAGTGTATCGAGTTTGTAGAAACATTATCCCCATTGTCTTGTCGGCGTACCACAAGCTCCTATCGCCTTTTTGCCTCGCTCGTGTCGTTTTTCCGAGCTGTTCCGTCTATGCTTCTGAGGCCATTCAAAACACGGGATTCTGAGGGGATTATCACTCGGTCTCAAACGGGTAAGTCGCTGCCACCCTGGGAATCCAGGCGGCTACGATCCAGTTCACTAAAAACTATTTACTCATGGATAAACGCGCATTTTTAGCCATTGCCCTGTCGATACTTATTTTGGTGATCTATCAAGAGTGGATGACGCGATACTATGGCACTCCTACTGTAGCGCCAGAAGCCGAGAAGAAGAGCCGGAGAGAGCGCCAGTTGCTGAGCCACCGGTGCTAGCCCCTCCTCCGCAGACCAAGCCGGTCGCGGTGCCCGTCAGCCGCGAGGTCAAGGACATCCGCGTCGAAACCGACAACTACATTGCTTTGTTTACCAACCAAGGGGCTCGTCTCACAAGCTTCAAGTTTAAAAAGTATCGAAGCTCGGTTGCAGAGAACAGTCCACCTTTCGATATAGTTCAGTCCGCTCCCGGGGTACCGTTTCCCTTGGGCATTCGATGGCAGAGTCCGGCGCCCTTCGATGATGAGGAACTACTTTACTCAGTAGAAGGGAACGACCTAAAGCTAACCGGCGATTCCAAGAACACTCTGGTTTTCAGTGGTCGAACAGCGAATGGGACGGTCATTACCAAGACGTTTACTTTCTCCGGTTCGACTTACCCCGTCCAATTTGAGGTTTCTGTGGCAACGGCTGACGGTAGCGCTCCGGTGCCTGAATTGATTCTGACGGTCAAAAGCGACCACAGCGTCCCGAATCCGGACGCGCACTTCGAAGGGTTTATTGCTCTCGTGGATAACAAGATCCATCGGGAACCGCCCGCGGAAATAGTCAAAGGTCACGAATTCGTCGGCGACGTTGGCTGGGCGGGCTTCGGCTATACCTATTTCTTCTTTGGATTGCTTCCTGACAACGGTGCTCAGCACCGAGTTTGGGTGCGGCAGTCCGGTCCGGCTTTCGTTTCTGCAATCAGCGGCCCAGCAGAGACACCGGGTAACGTTCATCGCTACACGCTCTTCGTTGGACCCAAAGAGCTTGACATCCTCAAATCGGTGGGGAAGGGACTGGAGCGCACCATCGATTTCGGGTATTTCGGCTTTGTTTCGATTCCGTTTCTTTATGTCCTGCATTTCTTCCATGGCTTTACCGGCAGTTACGGCATCGACATCATTCTGCTGACTGTCCTGATCAAGCTTCTCATGGCGCCGCTGACCCACAAGAGCTTCGTATCGATGAAGCAAATGCAGAAGCTCCAGCCACAGATGGAACGGCTAAAGGAAAAATATAAGGATGACAAAGAGAAACTCAATAAAGAGATCATGGAGCTTTACCGCCGCAACGGTGTCAACCCCCTGGGCGGCTGTCTCCCCATGGTGCTCCAATTCCCGGTATTCATCGGCCTTTACAACGCGTTGAGTACCCCTATTGAATTGAGACACGCAGGGTTTCTGTGGATCAAAGACCTCTCGCAGCCGGATTGGAAGTCGCTGCCTTTTACAATCCCTGGCTGGTGGCCTTCTTTCTTGCCTGCAGGTATTCCGGTGCTGACGATCTTGATGGGCGCGAGCATGTTTATCCAGCAATGGATGACGCCCAGCGCTGGCGATCCGAACCAGAGAAAAATGATGCTCATGATGCCGTTGATGTTTACTTTTATGTTCGTATCTTTTCCCGCCGGTCTCACCGTTTATTGGCTGGTTAACAACATGCTTACCATTGGCCAGCAGTACTGGATCAACCGCATGCAGAAATAGTTGAACGGTCTAGGCGAGGTTTCAATATGGATTACGTGGAAACCGAAGGCGACAGCATAGACAAAGCAATCGAGAACGCGCTAAAGCTGCTGGGAGTCGAGCGCGACAAGATTACGGTCGACATCTTATCGGAGGCAAGAAAGGGATCTTGGGCTTCGGGGCCCAGAAAGCGCGCATCCGTGCGACGCTCAGAAAGTCCGCCATCGACTTGCGGGCGTCAGAGTTGCAACCTGCCCCGGTAGAGGAGCGGCCCCTGGTAGCGGCAGAAGCGGCGGCAATGGGTCAGAAGGCGAAAGAAGTACTGGCAGAGATATTGAACTTGATGGGGATCAGCGCAGAAGTCGAGATTGAGGATAGGGGAGAAGACCGACGAAACCGTGGTGGAGATCCGCGCCGAAAATAGTGGACTATTGATCGGGCGCAAGGGACAGACCCTCGAGGCACTACAATATTTGGTCAGCCGTATCGCCGGGGAGCGAGGCGGAACTGAGGGTCCACACATCGTCGTGGATATTGAAAATTATCGCCAGCGTCGGCGCAAGTCTCTGGAAGATATGGCGCTTGCGGCTGGGGAGAAAGCGAAGCGTCAGAGAAAGACCGTAACCGTCGATGCCTTGAGCGCCGCCGACCGCCGCATTATTCACGCGGCGCTGCAAGACGATCCCTGGGTAACAACCAAGAGTCTGGGGCAAGGTTCGTATCGCCGGCTGTTGATCATCCCTGAGGGAGATCGAAGAAGGAAGGAAGAGGCCCCAGCTCCGGCGCAAGAGAAGCCGGCAGCTAAAGTCTCGAAGTAGAGTGATCGGCGTACGCCCATCGCGATAGTATTCACAGTTTGTTGACCCGGCTCTCTAGGTTGCCTATAGTGGAGCGATGATTCAACGCCGAAAAACGAGACAAATACAGCTTGGTAAGGTCAAAGTGGGCGGTGATGCACCCGTTACCGTCCAATCCATGACCAAAACCGACACCCGCGACGTCGAGGCCACAGTTGATCAAATCTGGGCCTTGGAAGTTGCCGGCTGTGACATCGTGCGCGTGGCCGTGCCGGTACGTGAAGCCGCGGAGCAACTGGGAAGAATCAAGAAGCAGATCCGCATCCCTTTGATTGCCGACATTCATTTCAACTACAAGCTTGCACTGATTGCGCTGGAACAAGGAGTCGATGGCCTGAGGCTGAATCCCGGCAATATCGGCGCCCGATGGTGTATTGAGGAGGTCGTCAAGCTCGCCGCGGAACGAAAAATTCCAATTCGGATCGGTGTCAACGCCGGTTCATTAGAGAAAGATCTGCTGCAAAAGTACGGTGGTCCGACCGCTGCAGGGATGGTAGAGAGCGGTTTGCGGCATATCCGCATACTGGAAGAATTGAATTATCCCGAGATCAAGATCTCCCTGAAAGCTTCAGACCCTCTGATGACCATCGAAGCCTACCGAATGCTCGCCGATAAGGTGGATTATCCCATTCCATCTCGGTGTGACGGAGGCGGGCACACCCACCATCGGTACAGTCAAGTCAGCGGTGGGCCTTGGGACCCTTCTCGCGGAAGGAATCGGCGACACCATACGTGTTTCGCTGGCTGCCGATCCCGTAGAGGAAGTGCGAGTCGGCGCTGAAATTCTCAGATGCCTTGGCCTCAAGAAAGACGGGATGACTTTTGTCGCTTGTCCTTCCTGTGGGCGAGCCGATGTGGATCTCGTCGGTTTGGCAAAGGCGGTGGAGGAACGAATGCGTCCCTACAGCAACCTTAACATCCACGTTGCGGTTATGGGGTTGCGAGGTCAACGGGCCCTGGGGAGGCGCGCGCCGCCGATCTCGGAGTCGCCGGCGGCAAAGGCATCGGTCTCATCTTTAAAAGAGGGAAGTGATACGCAAAGTCCCCGAAGCGCAGATCGTTGACGCGCTGATGGAAGAGGTCAAAAACCTGGCCGGCGAAAGGAAGCAGAAAAAGCAGCGGCGGTTGACGGCTAACCTCTCCATTCTCGCAGAGTGCAAGCCAACTGCGAGTAAAGTTCTTAGTTCACATTTCTAAAACTTATGCGGTGGAGCAAAACCTTCATCCCTACTCTCAAGGAAGATCCGGCCGATGCGGAAGTCGTAAGTCACAAGCTATTGGTCCGAGCCGGGTTCATTCGGCAGCTCAGCCGCGGCATATACGACTACCTGCCGTTGTCATTAAAGGTTATTCGAAAGATCGAAGCCATCGTTCGCGAAGAAATGGATCGGGCGGGAGCGCAGGAGCTTCTTCTTCCCATCGCCTGTCCCGCAGAATTGTGGCAGGAGAGCGGTCGCTGGCAGGTTTACGGCAAGGAACTCATCCGGTTCAAAGACCGTCACGAGCGGGACTTTTGCTTGGGTCCCACTCACGAAGAAGTGGTCACCGACTTGGTTCGTCGGATCATCCGCTCTTATCGTGAGCTGCCCCTGAATCTCTACCAGATTCAAACGAAATTCCGCGATGAAGTCCGGCCGCGTTTTGGTTTGATGCGGGGTCGCGAGTTCATCATGAAGGATGCTTATAGCTTTCACGTCGATGTGGAGGACTGCCGACGTGAGTACGAGAACATGTTCCAAACCTATAAGAGAATCTTTTCTCGCTGCGGTTTGCAGTTTCGCGCCGTGGAAGCGGACACAGGTGCGATTGGCGGGAGCCAATCCCACGAATTCCAGGTGTTGGCTGAATCCGGCGAAGATGCCATCGTGAGCTGCAATAAATGCGAATATGCCGCCAACGTGCAAAAGGCTGAAATCAAAGCCACGTACGACCTGCGGGCCGCGATCTCAACGAAAGACTCACCCAAAGCTCGAGAAGGTTTCGACCCCGGGCAAAAAAAGCGTTGCGGAGGTAGCGGAATATCTCAAGCTTCCAGCCGAGAAGTTCATCAAAACATTGGTGTATAAGAACCGATAAGAATGAGCTCGTTGCTGCCTTGGTGCGAGGCGATCATGAAATCAACGAGTTGAAGTTACAAGCGGTATTGGGATGCGGGAAGTCGCTTTGGCCGAGCGAAGCGGAGGTGGAAGCGGCGACTCAGGTGAGCCCCGGTTTCCTGGGACCCATCGGTCTCACCTTGCGAACTGTAGCGGATCTTTCGCATTCAAGGAATGCGCGGGGCGGTCGCGGGGGCCAATGAACCCGACGCTCATTACATTGAAGTCGATCAGGAGCGGGATTTCACGCCGGTTGCTTTCGCCGATCTAAGATTGGCAGTCCCGGGCGATTCGTGTCCGCGCTGTGATGAGGGTTTTCTCGAAAGCTATCGGGGCATCGAAGTGGGCCAGGTCTTTTACTTGGGGAAGAAATACAGTGAGCCTTTAGGTGCTACTTATCTCGATACTGAGGGGCGAGAAGCGTCCCATTGAAATGGGCTGCTACGGCATCGGCATCTCCCGCTCTGGTCGCCGCCGCCATCGAACAAAATAATGATTCCAACGGTATCATCTGGCCGTTCTCGATTGCCCCGTTCCATGTTTTGCTGCTGCCGATCAACTATCGCGACAAAGCGATCCAGGCAGCTTCCGATCGCATTTATCAGCAGCTCCAGAAGCGCCGCGTTGAAGTTCTTCTGGATGATCGCGACGAGCGGCCGGGAGTCAAGTTTAAAGATGCCGATCTTGATAGGGATTCCCTTACGGCTGACGGTCGGCGCCAAGGGACTGGAGAAAGAGCTGGTGGAGCTGCGCTAGGCGCCGCGACGGCAAAACTGACGAAATCCCGTTGAGCGACGCAGCGCAAACAATCCATAGCATCGTCTCCCAATCGCTTCAGGCATAGAGCATGGCATCCAACCTTGAGTTGGTTCGTTCCCGCCTATCGATGAGAGAGCGGCTGATTGTCGCTCTCGATGTCGACCATCTCGACCAACGTTAAGCAGTTAGTTCGACTCCTGGCGCCGGAAGTCGGACATGTTCAAAGTCGGAAAGCAGCTTTCACGTGCGCCGGTCCGCAAGCCGTGCGGCTCATTCAGGAAATTGGCGGAGAAGTCTTTCTCGATCTCAAGTTTCACGATATCCCCACACACGGTGGCCAAAGCAGCGGTGGAAGCGACGCGCTTGGGCGTCAAGATGTTCAACGTCCACGCGTCCGGCAGCCTGGAAATGATGCGTGCTACCGTCAAAGAGGTGCAGCCGCGATTTGCCGTCAGAGAAGCGGCGGCCAGCCGATCATGCTGGCCGTCACTGTTCTGACGAGCTTGAACCAAGACGATCTCAAGCGGGTCGGCGTGGATGGTAAAGTGGCTGATCAAGTTGTGCGACTGGCGTTACTGACAAAGGAAGCTAGGCATGGACGGGTCGTCGCCTCACCACACGAAGTGACGGACATTCGCTCCGCCTGTGGCCGTCGTTTCATTATCGTTACTCCGGGGATTCGCCCCGTCGCGGGTCTAACCGAAACGATCAGCAGCGCGTGATGACGCCAGGGATGCCATCGCAGCCGGAGTTGACTATATCGTTGTGGGACGACCGATCGTTGAAGCGAAAGATCCCGGTTGGCGGCGGCGCGAGAAATTGTCGCCGAGATGGAGTCCGGCGGAAGATAAAGCTCCGCGAATTACCGCACCGACCTTAAAGATTTCATACGGGCACCATTGTAAGAGCCCGCCGCGCCTCGATCGTCCTCCATCCTCTATCCTCCATCTTCTATCTTCAGTTCTTCCAAAAACGATGGAAGTGATGCACCGGACTGTGACCTGAACTGACCGACGAAACCCTGGCGGATCGCCTGAGTGATATATTTTTTTGCTAAGATAACGGCGTCCTCGATCTTTTCCCCTTGGCAAGATACGCAGCAATGGCGGCGGAAAGGTGCAACCCGTGCCATGGGTGTGGCGAGTGCGTATACGGGGAGAGCGGAGCGCGCGACTTTTCTTGCCGTCGAAAAACAAGTCGATGGCCGGTCCTCTTCTGTGACCACCTTTGATAACGATCGTTCTGTGCGCCCATCGCGATGATCCGTCGCGCCGCTTCTTCGATTTCCTTTGCACGAGTTAATTTCATTTCTGTCAGCTCCTCGGCTTCAGGAAGATTGGGCGTCACGACTTTCGCGAGTGGAATAAGACGGGAGCGCAACGCCTGGATGGCATCTGTTCTCAGCAACAGGTCGCCGGATTTTGCGACCATCACGGGATCAACCACGAGATTTTTTAGATCATAATGGCGGATCTTCGCGGCAGTCACCTCGATGATAGCCGCATTGGCAAGCATGCCGGTCTTGAGTGCCTGCGCTCCGATGTCCTGCATGACCGCGTCGATCTGCGCCGCCACCAGGTCTGTACTCAATTCGAATATTTGAGTTACCTTGACGGTGTTTTGCGCCGTGATTGCGGTGATCACCGATGTTCCATAGACGCCGAGGGCTGCGAACGTCTTCAGGTCAGCTTGATTCCAGCACCGGCGCCGGAGTCGGAGCCAGCGATAGTGAGAACTCTTTGGGAATAGACTTCATTTTGTTTCATACTAGCAAAGCATCAGGTGCAGATCGAGTTTTCTTTGGCGTTCGGCAGGAAGAGGACGCGGATTTGATCAGCCGGTTACGTGCTTGGATCTGCGGCTTAGAGGCTGCCCAACAAAACCATCGGGCCGGAAGGTTCTTCCACGCCGGCCGCGGGCTCAAGAGTCACGGCAAACTTGTCGAAGTTTTTCCTTCGCCGAGGACCGGCATACGAAATCTTGCTTGGCCCTGATCGTCGACGCGGAAAACTCCCGCGGGAACTGGTTCAGTGCCTGACGATTCCCCATAAGCTCGTAGGCTTTGTCGGTTGGCGTCTTAGGCAAGTCCATTGATAAGCAAAATTCCACTGCGCGCGCCGGGATTCCAAAATAGCTTCGCGCTGCGGCTGCCGGAGCCGCCTCGAGACCTTTGAGCTCAACCAGTCGGACGTCTTCGGAAGAGAGCAATGTGAAGCAGCTCATCTTTTTGCGCCGATTCGACCTGCGCGGCGGCGAGCTGCGCCTTAGCTTTTTCAAGCTCGCTTTGGGTACGCGTTAAGTTGGAAGTCAAAACCAAGTGCGACCGCAGCAGTGGCAACGGCGCCGATGCCTAAGCCCCACCAATTCCAGTTGAGCCACGAGGTTTTCTCTGCCGCGATCTCGGTGATCGTCTGGGGCGCGATCTGATCCAGAATGCGCGACTTAATGGCTAGCGGTGGTGCCTCGGACGCAAGGACCTGTGCAGCACGGCCAGCGTTTCGCGTGTCTCACGGAGGTAGGCCTCGCAGATGGGGCAGCCGGACGCCAGATGAGCTTCGAATTCCTTCAGCTCTTGGCCGTCGAGCGCACCAAGAGCGTAGATCTCACCTCGCTCGTGCCAATGTTCGTGTCCTGTTGCCATACCCTAAACTGCCTGAGTTCCAAGCATATCTCTTAGCCGCTGGATGCCCGATCGCATTCTGGTTTTGACCGTTCCTAAAGGCTCCGCCAGCCGATTGGCAATCTCGGTTTGGGTCAAGCCGTCAAAGTAAGCCAACTCCAAAACCTTGCGCTGTGTCTCCGGAAGATTTGCCAGAGCGCTATTCATCGCCATTCGAGCTTCGGACTCAGCGGCCGAAGACTCGACGTTGTCGCTGGATTCCGCCCGGGCCGGGTCATCGGTCAGGACGAAGCTCTTTTCCATTCTACGGATAGAACGTATTTTGTCGATCGCCCTGCTGCGCGCAATATTAACGATCCATGCTTCCGGACTGCCCCGCTGCACGCTATAGCTTTGCGCCTGCCGCCAAACTTGGACAAAAACTTCCTGAAGTAAATCTTCGGCGTCGGAGCGTACCTCAGCATCCGCATCGCGAGGGTAAAAACGAGACTAGAGAATCGATCGTAAAGTTGGCTGAAGGCATCGCGATCTTGATTCGCGACTTTGGCTGGATGAGATGAACGGCGATTGTTGGGTCGGCAGGCACCGGTATTCCCTAGACCATCGTCTCGTTTTGCGCCGAGATCATGAGCAGCATGAGAGAGTCTTCGTCTGTTCGCGTATCGAGATGAATGGCGGCGACTCTAGCCATTCTTCATCAGACACCGCGGGTCGATTCTGAACAAACGGCGGCATTCTAGCTCAATGCCGCTTCACTGTGCAAACCAATCCCGTAGTTATTACGAGCGCGATGAGGATTTGGATTTAGACTCTCAAGAATTAATTTGGCTGCCCAAGAATGTTTCTTCAAGAATCTGAATTAGTTGGCGTGATCCGCGCTCGCTCTAGAGAAAAATACCGTGTCGATAATCTCGGAATTCCTTTCCGAACTTGAAGAAGCAAGTGCTGGTTTGAAGAAGTCAGACGCTGCCGAGGAGATGCATCGGGCCGGTGGGTTTAGGAACACCGCCCGCTGGCTCAAGGGTAACAGCAAACTTGTCGAATGACTTTCCTTGAGGAAGTGAGGGGATCTTCAGCAAGGTGTGGGGCTTGTCTTCAACCGAGAAAGTTCCCATTGGAACTGGCTCGTCGCCTGCAATAGCCCAGAGTTCGTAAACCTTATCCGGCGTGTTCTTCGGCAGTCCTTGTGTGATCAAAATACCTTTGCGGCTTTCGGGATTCCAAAGCAAGTGACCCACAGCGCCCGGGCTTGGCGGCTAATCCTTTCAGGTGCACGGATTGGGCGCGAGGATCAGAGAGGAATTCAATGCCCGTTTCATGCAAGATCGACCCCGCTTGGATAGAGGCTACGTCTTTCTGGAGCCTCTGAAGTTCTTGTCGGGTAGCATACAGACTCCACGTCATCGTGATCAGGAGGCCGGCGGCAGCGAAAGCGCCAGCGCTGATGCCCCAGGAGAACCATCTTGGATCTCGTGTTTTCCCCGGATCGATGGTGCAAACCTCTGGGCTAATCTGATGAAGCAGTCTCGGCCTTGACCTGTTGCGGTGGAGTGAGGGGCGCGAGCGATCGCGCGAGAACAGCTAGACTCTCCCTTGTCTCGCGGACGTGGCCCTCACAGACGGGGCACCCTGCGGCCAGGTGAGCTTCAAATTGAATGAGCTCATCACCGTCAAGGGCACTTAGGCCATAAATCTCTGCTCGTTCAAGCCATTCTTCGTGTGCCATGACAACTCACGCTACCTGAGAACTAACGATCTCCCGAAGGCGCTCAATGCCAGCGCGCATCCTGGTCTTTATGGTACCCAGAGGTTCCGCCAGCCGCTCGGCGATTTCCGTCTGCGTCATGCCGTCGAGATAAGCCAACTCCAAAACCTTACGCTGGGTTTCCGGAAGATTTGCCAGAGCGCGGTTCATCGCCATTCGACCTTCGGACTCCGCTGTCCAAGACCCGATGTTTTCACCCAATTGCGCCCGCGCCGGATCATCGGTCAGGACGAAGCTCCTTCCCATTCTCCGAATAGAACGCATTTTGTCGATTGCCCGGCTCCGCGCAATATTAATAATCCATGCCTCCGGGCTGCCCTCGCTCCGCGCTGTAGCCCCTGGCTTGCCGCCAAACTTGAACAAAAACCTCCTGAGTAAATCCTCGGCGTCGGAACGAGCCTTCAGCATGCGCATGGCCAGGGTAAAGACAAGGGTCGAGAATCGGTTCGTAAAGTTGGCTGAAAGCCTCGCGATCTTGGTTCGCGACTCGCTGGATAAGATTAACGCCGGTTGTTGAGTCGGCCGGCACCGGTATCTTGCCTGCGCAAGCGTCTCGTTTGCACTGAGGTCATGATCAACATAAGAACATTCCTCAGTTCGCGTGTCGAGATAGGTGCGGCCAACTCTAGCCATTCTTCATCACCGCCGGAATCACACCGCGGCATTCTAGTCCAAGTCCATCCTGCGCGAGCAAACCAACCCTGTACTGATTACGAACGGGCTGGGGGTTTTGGATTTGCTGCCGAAATATTTTTCCCGTCTGGTTCCATAAAACTTTTATTTCGAAATCCGAACTTACGATCCCCGCCGTATTCCATAACAAAAGGTCGTGGTCGGATCGACTCACGATGAGTATGGAGAAGACAGCATGAAACGGTTCGGGACGAGTTTAGGAATCTTGACTGCGGTGGTTTTGGCGAGCACGCCGGTACTGGCACACGAGGATTGTGATGACGTTGACCAGACTAAGACAGCGATGGCTGAGCGTGGTGATGGCGTAGGAGCTCAATCGCTCGGGGCCTGCCAATGTCACGATCAAACTCTTTCAATACCAGCCGGGGCGAATACAGGTGAAAGCCAGGGACGACGGTCACGTGGATAAATGAAGACGAGATCTTTTCATACGGTTACCGCAGTCGCGGAAAAAGGGAAGGGCGGCGGATTTGACGCGTCTTTGGATGGCAAAGGCAAGAGCTTCAGCTTCACGTTTTCTCAACCGGGAGTCTACACGTACTACTGTGATCGCCACGAGCACATGCGTGGTGAAATAGAAGTTCGTTAGCAGGTTGCTGAAAAAGACTCATATAGCTTCGTTGCGCTCAACCGATTTCGCTTCAACGTACAAGAAGAGTACGCCTCCGCTCATCGATCTTCGCGCGCCTCGCCTCTGAGATCTTTTTGAACAACCTGCAAACAAAGTCGAAAGAATATTTTGAAGGAGGAAATGAGATGAAAAACAAAATTGTACGGTTTATTGGCGGTTCGCGTGCTGGCAGCGGTCGCGGCGACGGGCTGCGGCGGGATGAGTTCCAAGGCCCAATGCAGAGCCATTCGATGCATGGTTCCATGATGGATAATAAGGAAGCGGCAACTTCAGCGGCGGATTTACGCGTTGGGCTGAATTCATTGCTGGGCGAGCATGTTCTTATCGCCGCGGTGGCTACGAGTCACGCGCTCGGCGGGCGTGATGCGGCCTTCAAAGGAGCAGTGGGCGGTTTAGATGCTAACTCTGATCGATATTTCCAAGGCGATCGGATCGGTCTACGGTCCCGATGCCGAGAAAGCTTTTTTGCCTTTGTGGCGTAAGCACATCGGATTTTTCGTCGATTACACCACCGGCGTTGCCACCAAAGACAAAGCAAAACAGGACAAAGCAGTCGTCGATCTCGTCAGTTACAGTGAAGACTTCGCGGCCTTCCTAAGCTCCGCCAACCCGAATTTGCCGAAAAGCGCGGTGACAGAGCTCGTCAAAGGTCACATCCTGACGTTGAAGGCCGTCGTTGATGCGCAGGCTGTCAGGCGACTGGCCGAAGGCGTATGCAGCGGTTCGCTCAGCCTATGGCCACATGCACATGATTGGCGATCCGCTGGCCGGCGCGATTGCGAAACAGTTTCCTCAAAAATTCAGCGGTGCCGTGGATTCACCCGCAGCGAATCTACGCAACACGCTGAATCTGGCACTGCGAGAACATGCGATTATCGCCGCCATGGCAACCGGCTCGGCGCTAGGTGGTCGCGATGCAGAGTTCAAAGCAGCCGCCGGAGCGTTGGACGCCAACTCCGTGGATATTTCCAAGGCGATCGGCTCGGTCTATGGTGCCGATGCCGAAAAGGCTTTTCTGCCTCTGTGGCGCAAACACATCGGCTTTGTCGTCGACTATACCGTTGGTATCGCGACGAAGGACAAGACCAAACAGGATAAAGCCGTGGCGGACCTCATCAAGTACAGCGAAGACTTCTGGCGCTTTCCTGAGTTCCGCGAACCCAAACCTCCCGGAAGAGTGCCGTGGCGGAGTTAGTGAAAGGTCACGTCGTCACTTTGAAAGATGTGGTCGATGCTCAGGCTGCCAAGGAGTGGCCGATGGTTTACAGCAACCTGCGGACGGCGGCGAGCCATATGGCGATGATCGCCGATCCGCTGGGGATAGCCATCGCGAAGCAATTCCCGGAGAAATACGCCCAGCGCTAGCATCACGCCGATGCATGCATTCCAGCCAGGGCTGGGTGACCAGCCCTGGTCGTTCTTCTGGAGAAGTGGAAATGAAAACCCAGCAGAGAGCAAGCAAAGTCAAAGGAAAGTCGATCTCGAACTACGATTTCGCTGAGAAGCCTGTTGTGGCCTTTGAAGCGGACATCCTCGCCGCGGAAGATTTCGACCGAATCTACCGAAGCCGGCCGCTTTCACCTGAGCGCGAGCTGATTGCGGCGGTTTGGAAGAAGCACTGATCGACTATCAACGATAGCCTCAGTGCGCGAGAGACGGGAAGGGGATGAAGCGATTCGCCGACGCTGAAGCGTGGACTGGAGAAGGACGCTGGAATGGATTTTTCCTTCATCAACTGTTGTGACGTACTGGGCATCGACCCCGACTACTTGCGCTCAGGGACTGGTGCGCTGGAAGCGAACGAAATTAAGTAGAATCGAAGTCGCGTGCTCAGTTGCTCGCCGGCAAAAAGCGCCGAAGCGGGCTGTTCCGCGCAGCCGCGTAAATGACAAAAAATCCAAACCGGAGCGTCCGTTCGTAGATATGGTTAGCACAATAAATCATCGGATCAAACTGCCGTGGCGGCGAATGGTCAATCGTAGAGCTCTCGCGTCTCTAACAGCTTCTCTTGCTGTGCACGGACCGGCAATCCATCTGTAAAAACTTTAAGTTTAGGAGGTGAATCCAATGAAATGCGCTCGAAAACGACCGATGTATCAAGCGATGGCCAGTTTTTTGGCCGCGCTCATGACTACGGTGGCCACTACAAACACCTATCGCATTAGCGCGAGCACATCGGGAAGCGCCGCTGATCGCGCTGGATCCGGCGGCAGACTTGACGGACGTTCCCTTATGCCTTCCGGAAGTTGGGAGAATTCTGACAAGGCGGTCTTCATCATGAATGAAGTCTATCCCACAACAGGCGCCTTCTGGTTCCGGCCCGAATTCCCTTCAACCTGGACGACCAAGTCCTTTACGCCTTTCATATTTCGATCTCTCGACCAGGATGGTAAGCCAGATGATTTGACTATCGAGTCTCACTTTCGACACTGAGATTCGCGACAACTCCAAGGCTTCGGTGGGTTGAACTTCAAGGACGTTCCGATCTCGTACGCAGGCGTTCCTCCGATTACAGCATTGGACGGCCCGGGATCGGAAGGATCGGCTTACGGCAGAAATATCAGGTCCGTGCTGTGACCCGTTCTAACCGGTCAGGCCGTAGCAAAGGCAATCCGGACGACATCTCGCGATGTGAATAAAAGGCCGCTCATCGCAGTGCCTTCAAACGTCGGGCTCGGCGACGATGCCGAATTATCCGGCTCTGGCCGCGCAAGGCATCTTTGATCTCGGCAACGGTGTGCGGGTCTTTGTTGGACAGCGCGAAGAAACTTTTATATTGACTTGGGATCGACCTTCGACACGTTGAACTCTCCGGGCGCCGCCAATCCTTACACTCGCCCACAGACCAGAACGATACCCAGAACGCTTTCGGCATAGACGACGGCTTTGAAGGGCTCAATGTCACGACCATAGCCATCGAGATTCCGAAGTCGCTGTTCCCAATCGGCCGTTTCGGTATGTACGCCTCAACAGAGCCGACAGAAAAACCGAAAGTTCGTGAGTGACGGACGAAAAGACGACGACAAATCGTCCGGAGACTTCGTCCAAGTCTCTCGGCTGGCGAATCCCTTTAATCAACGAGGTGATCATCGGCACAGGCTTTAAGGACTCTGGAACAGCCAGGGATCCAAAGGATGAAAACCGGTTCATAGATTTCCCTATCAGAACCCAAGGCTCGCGTTTCTTTTGAACGCCGTCTTCGGCACCTCGTTCCCCGACTACCGGGCGCAGCGACTCTGGTGACGTTGCTCCTGCAATACTTTGCCCCGGTGTTTTCAGGTTCCCCCGGGATCATATCCGAACTCCTGCGTGGTGAACCTCGACATACCGCCGACACAGCCTGCGGATCAAAAACGGCCGACCGTGCTCAGCAGTGCGGCGGATGCGACTTTCGGCTGCGTCTCCGCTCTCTTGATCCTACCTCCATTCCTGACGCAGCCGGGTGGCCTAACGGTCGGCGTCCGAACGACGACGTCACCGACATCGCTATCCGCGCCGTCGCGGGTGTGTTGTTAGGCCCGGTCCCCTGTCTAGGCGATGGAGTGAACTTCAATCGAGTGCGCGCCAGGGACGCCGGATGTGACCGCGGGGAATAACATCTCCACCGTCTTTCCTTTCCTCCCGACGCCCAACTCTGGACGAAGCCCAGCGGCGCCGTTGCAGCAGGGACCCAACGAACCATTGTTCCGTTAGGCTGGAGTTAAAGGCGGCCACAGGCGACATCGTATTTGCGCCTGTGGCTGCGGCTCCGGAAAGGATAAACCCTCTATGTCATCTGTCAAAAGTGTCGGCGTTCTTATCCTGGCGATGATGGGTTTTCTTACGATGGGATCACTTCCAGTATCGGCCCAGCGCATGGCAACGGACAATCACATCACTTTATTACCAACGGCTGTTGCAGCGTAATCCTCATGAACCCGCGGGCATACTATGGTTTGGGCGATGCACTGATCCGAAAGGCGCGGGAAACAGGCGATCCGAGTTATTTCAACCGCGCCGAAGAAGCGCTGAAGAAGTCGCTCGACATCAATCCAGACAACGCCGGCGCCATGCGCCATCTCGCCTATGTTTTCTATTCGCGCCATGAATTCGAACCTGCCGCCGTTCATGCGGGCAAAGCCATACGAAATGGATTCAACGGACGGAGATGCTTACGGCATTTTGGGTGACGCGCTGATGGAAACGGGCGAGTACCAGAAGGCCGAGGCCGCCTACCGGAAAATGATGCAGCTGGAGCGAAAGTTTGTATTCCTACAGTCGGCGAGCGGGGTTGAAGAGCGTGCGCGGCGACAGCGGCGGCGCCATGGCTGATCTTGAGCGCGCCGTTGCCGCAGGCAAGGCGGCAAAACAACCGGCGGAAAGTATCGCGTGGGGCCGAGTGGCAACTTGGCAACGATCAGTTCACTCTCGGAAAATTGCGCAAAAGCCGAGGCGTTTTACCGCCGGTCCCTGGCGACTTATCCCAATTATTATCGCGCATTGGCGGGCATGGCGCAGGTGCGCGCTGCGCAAAAGCGATATGACGAGGCGATCGATCTCTACCGTAAAGCAATCGCGATACTTCCAATGCCCGAGTATATTGCCGGGCTCGGAGACATCTATAGCAAGATTGGAAACTCGGCACGAGGCGCGCAAACAATATGAGCTCGTGGAATACATCGGGAAACTCAATGCGCTCAATAAGGCTCTTTTACAACCGGGAGCTGGCTTATTTTTATGCCGATCATGACATCAAGCCCAAGGAAGGCTTGGAACTGGCCCGGCGCGAATTGGACTACCGGCGCGATATTTACGCTTACGACGTCATGGCGTGGAATCTTTACAAGAACGGCAAAGCTGAGGAAGCACGCGAGGCAATCAACAACGCGCTGAGATTGGGCACGAAGGACGCCAAGCTCTTTTACCATGCGGGGATGATTTATCACCGGCTTGGGGACAAGCCGAATGCGCAGAAGTATCTCAAGAGCGCGTTGGAGACCAATTCTCATTTTCATATTCTTTTTGCTGACGAGGCAGCGCGTACTCTCAAGGGTCTGGAGGGTTTTGAGGACAGCGCCGCGCTACATCGGCAAACCGACCGGAAGTAATCCGATGCGCTCACGTCTCATGGCCGCGCTGTTCTTTGTCTTTGCCTTCTTCCCCCGCGGGTAAGGTCGCGGCCCATCCGCTGGGCAATTTTAGCATCAGCCAATATTCGGCGATTCGTATCAATGGAAGTGAGATCGAGCTCCGTTACATCATCGACATGGCTGAGATTCCGACTTTTCAGGAGATTCAAGAAAACGAGATTGCACCAACAACCGGAGATTCCAGCGTGGAAGCTTACCTCAAGCGGAAGGCCGAGAAGCTCCGCGATGGTTTAAGACTTGAGGTCAATGGGCAACGCTCTAACGCCATCGGCGGAATCCCAGGAAATTATTTTCCCCCGGCGCCGGTGGTCTGCCGACGATGAAGATCGGCATCCTGTACAAAGCGAAGCTGACGGTGGATTCGAAGACCAGCGAATACATCCTGAGCTATCGTGACAATAATTTCGGCGGGCGGCTGGCTGGAAGGAGATAATCGCCATTACAGAGGCCGACGCTAAAATACTGAACAGCTCGGTTCCCGAAGTCGACCGCAGCTCTCAGTTAAATAACTATCCGACAGATTTATTGAATAGCCCGCCGCAGGTGTTGGAAGCCAAGGTGACATTTACCACTGCGCAACTACCGGCGCCTGTTGCGTCAACCGAAAGCTTAGAGAAGCCGACGACGGTAAGCAAACTCAAGATGACGCGTTCTGACGTTTCACCACGATCCAGCAATATAGAACCCGTAAAACAGAAAACTAACATGCCAATCCTCAATTCCGCCGTCATTGATCTGGATTCTCCTGGAACGAATGAAAGCAATACCGTTCAGCTACAAGCCAATCGACAGGCGACGCCGCGCAATTCGTTTACGGAGCTGATGGCGACGAAACAGTTGGGTATCGGCATTGTTTTAGTTGCTCTTGCTGTTGCTGTCGGCCTCGGTGCGGTTCACGCTCTTGAGCCTGGCCATGGCAAAACTTTTTGGTAGCGGCATACCTCGTCGGCTCCCACGGAACCATGAAAGCATGCCTTTCTGCTCGGATTGATTGTGACCGGGGCGCATACGGCCGGAGTGTATCTTACTTGGAGCGGTGACTTTGTATGCGTCACAATACATCGTGCCGGAGCGGCTTTATCCCTGGCTCGGGGTGGTCTCCGGCGTACTGATCGCCGGGCTCGGGCTGGTTCTCTTCGTGCAGCGGTGTCTAGGTAAAGACGGGCTCTCAAGTCATCATCACCACCATCATGTGGATCATTCTCACAACTCGAACCACCACCATCACCACCGCGATCATGATCATTCTCATGATCACGGTCATACGCTATAACCATCACGACCTCAACCGACAAGTCTCTCACCGGGAACTCCTGACACTCGGTATTAGCGGGGGAATCGTTCCCCGTCCCGCGGCGCTAGTCGTGCTCTTGAGCGCGGTTTCTATGCAACGGATCGGATTTGGATTGCTTTTGATCGTGGGATTCAGCGTTGGCTTAGCAGCAGTTCTGATCACAATTGGTCTTTTGATGGTTTACGCGCGTCAGTTTATGTCACGGTTCCAAGTTAACAGCCGGCTCACGACCCGATGGCTGCCGTTGATCTTCGTCTGGCCTTTATCCTTTGTCTTCGGCATCGCGCTCGCGCGTACAGGCGCTCCAAACGACGGGGATTCTTTGCTACGTAGTCTCGCTGATATGGCCGTGTCGTGAAGGTCACTTCCGACTGGAAAATCCGCGCTGACAAACCAGCTCCTGCGTTATCTCTCTCTCCTACCCAAGCCGGTCTCGATGAACCACGAGTGGGCCATGACACAGAATGAAAAATCACTTAAGGCGAGAGTTGAAACGCCGTCACGAAGCGACTCGGTCCTAGAAGCTACCCGCGCCATCAACCCGTTTCAGGCCCCTCATTTTCACGCTTGCTTCCCCTATTTTTCGGATTTAGGATACACGCCGATAGCGAAAGTAGCCTATTTTGCCGTTAGGAGAGACCCAATGGAGCCGATCAAACCTTGCAAACGTAGCTGCGGCCAATGCTAAGAGTCGGAGACTTAGAGAGCTTGTTCGCGCGCCGGAGATTCTTGTCATGCCGGGAGCGTATGACGTACTGAGCGCGCTTTTGTTCGAGCAGATGGGCTTCAAAGCAATCCAGGGCACCAGCGGCGGCATCGCCGCCGCGTTAGGCTATCCCGACGGCGAGGTCGATGAGCCGTGATCTATTTGTCGACATCACAGGTAAGTTTGCGGCTGGCGGTTTCCGTTCCAGTGAACGCGGATGGTGAACGGGGTTACGGCGATGAGAATGAGATCAAAGAAACCGTGCGCCGGCTAATTGCGTTGGGCGTAGCGGGAATGAATCTGGAAGACGGGGCCGGTGGCAAGCCAGGCGGAGCGCGCGGTTTAGTGGAATTGTCACAACAGCTTCGGAAGATCAAGGCCGTCATGGAAACCAAGCGCGCGCTCGGCAGCGAGTTTTTCTCAATGCCAGAGTGGATGCATTCCATATCATGACTGACGATCCAAAGAAGGCGCTGGATGAAGCGATACAGCGGGGTAACGCCTATGCAGAAGCCGGTGGTGACTGTATCTTTTATTTGTTCGTGCATTCGAGCGGATATCATTGGCCGCCTCGCCAAGGAGGTCAAAGCGCCGATTAGCATACTTTGCGGGGCCGCAGGCCCCGAGTGTGAGCGAATTACAGGACCTGGGAGTCGCTCGAGTTAGCTATGGTTCGGCCTTCCTTAAGGCCGCCATCGGTGGGACAAGAAAACTGGCGCAAGAAATTCTCGAAAAAGGGACGATCACAGCTCTCAAAGAGGGGATGCAGACGCCGGAGATTGCGGCCCTGACCACAAAGACAAGCGGCCGGGTGACGAATGGCGGGACAAGGTACGGTCATTGCGATCCATGTTGCGCCCACCGGGGCCGCGCCGATGAGGTCGGTCGCCAATGCACAAGTAGTAGTCGGCAGAGGGCTGGAGGGAGATCGCTATTACAGTAAGCTCGGTACTTATTCTAACCAAGCCGGATCAGGCCGCGACGTGACTCTAATAGAAATTGAAGCGATCGAGGGCTTAAAGAGAGACTATGAGGTTCAGTTAGACCCAGGCCAGTCGAGACGCAATATCGTGACGCGGGGCATTGCGCTAAATCATCTCGTCGAACAAGAATTTCGCGTCGGTGAGGTCGTTCTCCGCGGTACGCGGTTGTGCGAACCCTGCGCCCATATGGAGAAACTAACCGTTAAAGGGGCCATGCGGGGATTGATCCACCGCGGCGGCCTGAGAGCGGAGATCATAAAGGGCGGCACAATTCGGATCGGAGATAGGATTCTTCCGGAAGTCGGTGTCTAATTCATCTTCCGTCGGAATCGCCGTGCCATTTATCCCACTCTTGCTCTCCCTCATCGAGGGGTAGAGTACGGTTCGGCTTCCTGCCGAAGGAATCGACCTTAAGATCATTACAGATATTTTCCTGTGACCGCCTGGGCTCTCGCACTGATTCTCGCTGCTGCGTTCATTCACGCGAGCTGGAATCTGCTCAACAAACGGGCGAGTGGTCACGCAACCTTCACCTGGGTTGTGGCGGTCCTATCAGCGGTGTTCTATGCGCCGGTGGCGGCCGCAGCGGTTCTTTTCTGGCAAGCGCAAATTGGTTGGCTCGAGATCGGCTTCATGGCGGGAAGCGCGGCATTCCACACTGGCTATTTTGTGCTCCTCAACGAGGGTTACCGCGCCGGGGATCTTTCGTTGGTTTACCCGTTGGCGCGCGGCACAGGGCCCTGCTTTCGACGGCTGGCCGCAATCTTGTTTTTCGGCGAACGGCCGAGCGTCATTGCGCTGGCGGGTGGACTCATGATTGTCGCCGGCGTCATCGTGCTTACCTGCAGTCCGCAACGGTTAAGCCAGGCCGGAGCCAGAAAGGCGATGGCTTATGCTCTGATGACCGGAACCTTTATCGCCGCATACACCTTGTGGGACAAGCAGGCAGTGAGCAGATTCGCGGTGTCGCCCATTCTGCTGGATTGGGGTGCGAATCTTGTGCGTTCGCTGTTGCTTACCCTTCGCGCTGCGGCATTGGAAAAACGCGCGCAACGAATGGCGGATCCACCGCTCTGAGGCTATCGGCGTCGCGTTGCTGGTGCCGCTTTCCTATATCCTGGTTCTTACGGCGATGCAGTTTACGCCGGTGAGCTATGTGGCGCCGGCGCGGGAGATCAGCATTCTTATCGGCACGGCGATGGGTGCCCGCTTGCTTGCGGAAGGGGACGTGCACCGCCGCTTGGCTGCCGCCGGCGCGATGGTTCTGGGCGTAGTGGCGCTGGCGGTAGGATAGTGAGAGGGTTCCAATCGTTCCAGCCGTTCAAAGACGTTCCAATCGTTTCGGAACAAGAAAGGCACGATGGCTTCTAGGGACGAATCGTTCAAGGATTTTGTTTTGGATCAGTTGCAGGACCTGACGGCGTCGACGCGCGGCGCATGTTTGGTGGCTACGGACTCTATCGGGACGAAACTTTCTTCGGCATCCTTCACAGGGAAAGTTGTATTTTAAGGTTGATGAATCTACGGTTGGCGAATATCGCAAGCGAAAAATGAAACCGTTTCGCCCCAACCCCAAGCAAACACTAAGAAGCTACTATCAGGTGCCTGTGGAAATTATCGAGGACGGCGACCGGCTCGGGCGCGTGGGCAGAAGGCTGCGATTCGTTGTCAGAGGAAGAAGGACTAACCGTTTTCTTTGGCGGCACGGGGTAGAGACCTCGCTGCTGGGTTGAATAGGTGATCCAGCACCAGCCAGAGGCTCCTCGAATGGTGAAAAACAGGAGCGGAAAGACCACAGCAAATGGAACCCAGAGAGCGAGCTGTTGGTGAATCGTCATGTGGGTGAAAGTATCCAAAAGAAAAAGCCGGGAACCGCGATGGCTACGGTGGCTGCGTAGTTGATATAAATGGCGCCGATGAAATAGCCCTGCTCTCTTTCGAACTTCAAGCCGCATTGAAAACAATAGCTGTTCATGGAGAAAGGGCGGCGAAATAGGGGACCCACTCTGCAACGCGGACACTTGAGACGAAGACCGGCGCTCAGCATCGATAGAATCCTGTTCGACATGTTACGCTACTTCTTCGTGACGCGGCGGGGTGACGTCTCTGGGTGATTTCGCTGAGCCGCCATTAAGGTATTCCCGCAGGAATCGAGCCGTGTAAGATTGCGTGCCATTGTTAGCAACCTCCACGGGCGAGCCGCAGGCGACGACGAAGCCGCCTTCCTCGCCACCCTCCGGTCCCAGGTCGATGAGATAATCCGCGTCTTTCACGATATCGAGATTGTGTTCGATGGTGACAACCGTGTTACCCATTTCCACGAGGCGATGGAGAATGTGGATGAGCTTCTCGACGTCGGTGAAGTGAAGGCCGGTGGTGGGTTCGTCCAATACGTAGAGCGTTTTCCCATGCGACTCTTTGCCCAACTCGTAAGCCAGCTTGATCCGCTGCGCTTCGCCGCCGGAAAGTGTATTGCTCGCCTGGCCGAGTGTAATGTATCCCATGCCTATGTCGTCCAGGATCTTGAGCGGCCGCGCGATCTTGGGAAAAGCGTGGAAAGAAAGGCACAGCCTCTTCCACGGTCATGCGAAAAACGTCAGCGATGTTCTTATCGTTGTAACGGATGCCCAGGGTCTCTTCGTTGAAGCGCGCGCCGGCGCAAGCCTCGCAATCGACGAAAACATCGGGCAGAAAAACTCATCTCCTTGCGAATCTTGCCTTGTCCGGCAGCATTCTTCGCACCGTCCGCCCTTGACGTTAAATGAAAATCGACTGGGCGTGTAACCGCGCAAGCGGGCCTCAGGCGTGAGCGTGTAGAGCTTGCGGATCTCGTCCAGCAAACCGACGTAAGAGGCGGGAACCGAACGGGGAGTCTTGCCGATGGGAGTTTGATCGACTTCCACGATCCGCTCTAGGGATTGCCAGCCGGCGATCTCTTTGTGCGCGCCGGGCCTGCCGGCGAACTGACCCAGTTTCATCTTAAGACCTTTGTAGAGGACTTCTTTAACCAAAGTGCTCTTCCCGGATCCGGAGATTCCGGTGATGCAAATCCACATGCCGAGCGGCAGACGGACGTCGACGTTCTTCAGGTTGTTGGCTTTCGCGCCGCGGATGACAAGCCAGTTGGGCTTTTGAATTCCCGTTGCGGCCCAATGCGTTTACGGTCGGCGCGGAGGAAAGCGCCGGTCAGCGAATCTGGGTTGTCCCTGATTTCTTGCGGGGAGCCTATGGCCACCACGCAGCCGCCGCGAACGCCCGCACCCGGTCCGAGATCGACGATCAGGTCGGCGGATTTAATCGTCGCCTCGTCATGCTCGACGACCAAGACGCTGTTGCCGACTTCTTCGAGACGCCGCAAGGTGCGCAACAACATAGCGTTGTCGCGCGGGTGAAGACCGATGGTAGGCTCATCGAGAATGTAGCAGACGCCGCGCAAGTTGGATCCGAGTTGCGCCGCGAGACGGATGCGCTGCGCCTCGCCGCCGGAGAGAGTGTCGGCGCGCCGGTCGAGGGTAAGATAAGGCAAGCCAACTTCCGAGAGGAAACTAAGTCGCTGTTGGATTTCTCTCAGAATCTTGTCGGCCACGGCGCGGTCACGCTCGGCGTTGTTGTTCTCCGCGCCTGAATCAAGTGCAAGCCGGCAAAATACTCTTTGGCCTCCTGAACGGACTGGGCCGTCACTTGCCAGATCGCCTTGCCATCGACTCTCACCGCCTGTGCGCGAGTTGAGCCTCTTACCGTGACAGGCGGTGCAAGGAGTTTCGGTCAGCAGTTCTCCCAACTCTTGGTTTGAATCCTCCGCGTCATTCTGCCGAAGGTCTCTCAGATGGGGAATGATGCCGCCGAAGGCCGAGCGGCCATTGACGCCGTGAAGAATCTCCTCTTGGCTTTTTCTTGCCAGACGGCTGAAGGGTTTGTCGATGTCGATGCGACCATTGTCCTTGACCTGCTGGAGAAGACGCTCCATGGCCCGTCGCAAATGCGATGCATTGGCGGAGAAGAGGTCGGAGAGGTTCTTCAACGTTTCGCTAACCGATTTGCGCGGGTCGGCGAAGATCAATTTCGGATCGAAATCCCACTGAAAGCCCATGCCGCTGCACTGTGAGCAAGCTCCTTGCCGGCTGTTAAATGAAAAGAGGCGCGGATCCAAGGGCTCGTAGCCGATGCCGCATTGGAGACAGAAAAGGCGCTGGTTGAAAATCTGCTCGCCGCGCTCGGAAATAAGATGGATCACGCCGTTTCCCAAGCGCAGTCCCTGATCCACCAGAAGCTCGACTTCACGCCCGCCCGCTTTCCCTTTGCCCATGACGATATCGATGTCATGCTCTTTGAACCGCTCCAGCCCCTGGGTGAGCTCCGGGCGCCCTCAGGTCACGCAGCTCGCCATCGATGCGCGCGCGGCGATAGCCCAGCCGCCTCGCGCCTGAGATCACTTCTTTGTGAAAACCTTTTCGCCCCGGACGATGGGGCTAAGAATCAACACTTCTTTGCCGCGGTAGGAGCGGGACACCCGGTCAAGGATCTGGCTGCGGCTCAAAGAGCGGATTTGCCGCCCGCACTGCACGCAGTGCTGCTTGCCGACTTTCGAGTAAAGCAGACGCAAATAGTGATAGATCTCGGTGACCGTGGCGACGGTCGAATTCTTTCCGCCTTGGCTGAGCCGTTGCTCGATGGCGACGGTGGGAGGAATGCCGGCGAGCAGATCGACGTTCGGCTTCGCCATGATCTGAAGAAACTGCCGCGCGTAAGCGGAAAGGCTGTCGATGTAACGGCGCTGGCCTTCCGCGTAGATGATGTCGAAAGCCAGCGAAGATTTGCCCGAGCCGCTCAAGCCGGTGATGACCACGAACTGATCCCGCGGGATGCTGAGGCTGATATTTTTGAGATTGTGCTCCTTGGCGCCGACTATGGTAATGGCGTTCTCGTTTTTCTTGAGCCTTGCAACTCTTGAACCCTGGAACCCTTCTCAAGCAGCGGCACGAAAGGGGATGCGGTTGCTGTTTTCAGATAGGGCCGAAGATAAACGCCGGTGTGAGAGTTTTCGACCCGTGAAACTTGCTCCGGAGTACCCGTGGCGATGATATAGCCGCCGCCGTCGCCCCCTCCGGCCCAAGGTCGATGACGTGATCGGCGCACTTGACCACTTCCAAGTTGTGCTCGATGACGACGATGGAGTGGCCTTGATCGATCAATTCATTGAACGCCCAAAGCAGCCGCTCGATGTCGTGGAAATGTAAGCCGGTGGTGGGTTCATCAAAATGAAAAGCGTTCCGGCCTTTTTGCCTTGGCCATGTGGGCGGCTAATTTCAGTCTTTGGGACTCTCCGCCGGAGAGTGTCGTGAGGGGCTGTCCGAGCCGGACGTACTCGAGTCCGACGGCGCGTAGCGGATACAGCCCCTCTTTGATTTCAGACAGGTCCTTGAAGAACTCTATAGCCTCGGAGACCGTAAGATCCAAAATCTGTCGAATGTTTTTGCCGCGGTAGGTGACTTCGAGTATTTCTTCACGGTACCGGCTGCCGTGACACTCTGGGCACGAGGTGTAGACATCCGAGAGGAACTGCATCTCGATTTTCTCGAAGCCTTCGCCGCGACAGGTTTCGCAACGTCCGCCTTCCACATTGAAAGAAAAGGTCGATGGCGTGTAACCGCGCATCCGCGAGAGATCGGCGGTGGCAAAGAGCCGGCGAATGGCATCGAAGACCTCTCATATAGGTCACCGGATTAGACCTCGGTGTGGTCCCTACCGGGGACTGATCAACCAAGACGACCTCGGAGATCTTGTCGATGCCTTCGATCTTCGTGCAGTGGACGATATTCGCCGTGGGAGCTTCCTTGAGCTTCTTCAGGTTCCGGTGAAGCACTTCATCGACGAGGCTCGACTTTCCCGATCCCGAAACGCCGGTAATGCAGACAAAGACGCCCAGTGGAATCTCGACATCGATGTTCTTGAGGTTGTTCGCATGGGCACCGGCGATCTTGATTGAACGCTGCAGGAGCGGTTTGCGGTTGCGAGCAGGGAAGGGAATCGTCCTGCGCCGGCTCAAGTAGGCTGCGGTGAGCGAGTTCTCATCCGCGAGCAGCGCGTCGTAGGAGCCGGCAAACATCAGTTGACCGCCCTGTTCGCCTGCTTTGGGGCCGAGGTCGATGATGTAGTCGCTTTCTTTGATGATCTCGGGTCGTGCTCTACGACGACGACGGTATTTTGATTCGCGCGCAAGCGATGGAGGATCTCCACCAGCCGGCGGCTGTCGCGCGGATGGAGGCCGATGGAGGGCTCATCCAGCACATACAGAGTGTTGACCAACGATGAACCGATAGCGGTGGTTAGGTCCACTCGCTCCAACTCTCCGCCGGAGAGCGTCCGTGACTGGCGGTCCAACGTCAAGTATTCAAGGCCGACGCCGACCAAATAACCAAGACGCCGGCGAATCTCGTCGAGAATCAGGCTCGCGACTTGATCTTTGCGCCGGCAGGCTTGAGGTGGGTGAAAAGCCGTGAGCCTCGCTGACATTCAGCGGCATTGACTTGGGCGATGTCCTTGCCTTCGATGCGATAATGAAGCGCATCGGGTTTGAGACGGCTGCCCTGACAATCGGGACAGAGGAGATAGGCGCGGTAGCGGGACAATAGCACCCGCACATGCATGCGATAACTCTTGCGCTCCAAGCGGCGAAACCAACCCCGATTCCCTTGTAGTCGCCATCGCCGTCCATGATCAGCTGCCTTTGTTTCTCGGTGAGCTCTCCGAACGGCTTCTTGGTGGGGATGCGTTTGCGATCGCAGAAATCAACAGCCGGCGCGTTCTACGGGTGCGGTTGATCCATGGTTTGATGGCGCCTTCGCTCAGGGACTTGCCGGGATCCGGAATCACCAAATCCAAATCGATGTCGATGACCCGGCCAAACCCGCGGCAGGTCTCGCAAGCTCCCAACGGGCTGTTAAACGAGAAAAGATTAGCCACGGGATCACGATAAGAGATGTCACAGTGCGGGCAATGGAGATGATTGCTGAAGGGTTCCCGCCGCCAATTCTCTTGCGGCAAGAAAAGATTCAACCTGCCCCTTGCCGTAGTGAAAGGCTTGCTCCAAGGAATCCGAGATTCTCTTCTTGTTGCTGGAACGATAAGCGACTCGATCCGCAACAACCTCTAAGGTTGCATCACCCTGAGGCGTTGCGCCGATTTCATTGAGATCACGGATATCTTGCTCGACCAGCAACCGGTGAAAGCCGGCTTGCTGTAGACTGCTGCTTACTTCGTCCCAAGCCAGCGAAGAAGGGGCGAGCGGAAAAGTGACAACGATCGGCATGCCTTCCGTCAAAGAAGAAAAGTTTCGTAAGAACCGTTTGAGCGCTGTCGCGTTCGACGACTCGATCGCAGCCGCGGCAATGGAGCACGGCGATCTTGGAGAAAAGCAGTTTAAAATGATCGTGAAGCTCGGTCATCGTGCCGACGGTGGAACGCGAGGTTCTGACCGGCCGGCTCTGATCGATGGCGATGGTCGGCGGAATGCCCTCAATGCTTTCAACATCGGGCTTATCCATCCGATCGAGAAACTGCCGCGCATAGGCGGAAAAGCTTTCGACGTACCGCCGCTGACCCTCCGCGTAGAGAATGTCGAAGGCCAATGTGGATTTTCCCGACCCACTCACGCCCGTGATAACCGTCAAGGCGTTTAAGGGAATTCGCAAGTCAAGATTCTTGAGATTGTTCTGTTTGGCGCCCCGGATATCGATCCTAATTCTGGCTCATGATCTAGCTCTATTGCAGGTGATACTTCTCCGCCAGGATGCGTCTAAAGCGAGGACCGTAGATCAAATCAAACGTTTCTTCCTTGTCCGGAAAAAGCTGGAGCGCGGTGAACTTGGCGTGGTTTACGATCTCCTGGGCTTCCTCTAAGGTCAGATCGACTTCCCAGAGTAATATGGCCGCGATATCCATGGCCCGGCTCAGCCTGCGAAGTTTCCGTTCCTCTGCCAACAATGCGTCTTTATCTTGGCTCATTGATCGCGATGAAATCGGCGAAGGTAATAACTCCGTTATTTTCCGAGAGATCGAACCTTTTACTTCTATCACAAGCAAAGGTAGAGGTCGAGTCAACCTGAGTATCTGGCAACCTCACGGGTAACTTCCCCGCTATGAATGCTTTGTTAATGTAGCTTCGTGCAGATTGCGGAAATCTTCTATTCCATACAGGGCGAAGGCAGGTTCGTCGGCATGCCTTCGGTTTTTATCCGCACGTCGGGTTGTAACTTACGCTGCGTCTGGTGCGATACGCCCTATACATCATGGGCGCCGGAGGGGAAAAAGTGGAGCGTCGGGGAAATCCTAGGGAGGTGGCAAAATACCCGAGCCGGCATATCGTGGTGACGGGTGGCGAGCCGTTTCTAGCGGCAGAAATTGAAGAACTGACTGCTGGGGTTAAGCCCTTGGGATCTCACATTACGATTGAGACCGCAGCGACCCTATTCAAGCCGGTTGCCTGCGATCTTGTTTCCATGAGCCCCAAACTAGCCAACTCTACCCCATGGCGCCGGGCCAAGGGTAAATTCGCCAAAATGCATGAGACGGCGCGGCTCAATTTCGAGGTGATGCAGCAATTCGTTGACACTTACGACTACCAGCTCAAGTTTGTGGTGGATCAGAGAGCGGATTTCGATGAGATCGAAGAGATTCTTGGGAAGTTGGAAAACGTGGACCGCACCCGTGTTTTGATCATGGGACAAGGAAAGACGAGGAGAGAGCTACAAGATAAAACGAAGTGGATCATCGAGGTGTGCAAAGAGTACGGCTTCGGCTATACGCCGCGGCTTCACATCGAGCTGTTCGGTAACCGGCGCGGTACCTAATTTCAGATCAATTGAGATTGGCAGTTTGAGATCCCGAAAGCGAGCTTCCGAAGGGGAACTTGTTTGAAAACTTGAAATCGATCTTGTGAGTATCCACCTCGCTTTGAATCGCTTCGCCAGGGGCGGTAGGTCGTTGGACCACATTCTTATCCAGCTTCGCGATGATGGTCGGCGCCAGTAACTTGAGAATGGTCACAGGTAAGGCGCTGGTGAAATGATAGCTCTCAGCTTCACGCCCCTGGACATACGCGGTAGTGACGCCAAAATAGCGATCACCAATGTAGAAAACGAAAGCGGCGGTTCTATTGGTGGCCCGTGAAGAAGGTTACGTTGCCCCATCGATTAAAGGTCTTAATTCGGTTGTCACCGGAACCGGTTTTTCCTCCGACCGTGATCAGCTTCCCGTCGGACAGCCGAAAAACACCAGCGAGCCGTCGCGCGGTTCCGCTCTCCACCACCCCGGCCATCGCCTTTCTGACCGCCCGAGCCACCTCCGGGACAAGCACTTGCTGTCCTGGCTCCGTCTTCCGCTCGAAGACAGTCTCGTAGGGCGTACCGCGGGCGAAATGAATGTTGCTCAGCTCCGTATTGGGCCGCCGCACGCCGTCGTTGACCAAGATCCCGATTAACTCAGCCAAAGCCACGGGTCGATCTGAGGAGTTACCAATCGCTGTTGCGTAGGAAGGCACCATAGTTTTGAACGGAAAGCCCAGCCGTTGCCAGTAGGGCAGCATGCGGGTAAAGGCATCCTTCTCCATGATGATACGCAGGCGGAGGTCCTGGGCCCTTCGGTTGCGCGGGTTGAGCAACCATGCAGAACCCTGGCGCCGGGCATCGCTGCTGTCGGCGACGAGTTTCTCCCATGACAGCTCGGGATTTTCTCCGATATTCGCTGGCACACCAGAGATCCAGCGGGTGGAGCGAAAGAAGATAAGCATAGTCCACCAGGGTCAAACGGGGGTTTTGGTAAGCACGGAACAGCTTGGAGACGTCCTGTTCCTTAATTTTTATCTGGTTCTGTTCCAGCCAGGCCGTCAATGCCTGCTCACTATTCCCGATTCGCCAGGCGAAAAAGAGAACCGCCAGTCGCCGCTCAGCGTTCTTTTTCGTCTCCAACAGTCGGGCGACGATCTGTTGTTCCGTCTGGCCGTGATAGCGCCTGATAGGAGCGGCGCAAAACCGAGCGGGATTCCTCTTCGGCGATCTCCTGAAGCATGCGTTTACGGTCCGGGTTTGTCGGATCGGAAAGGACGGCATCGGAGTTGTACTGCAAGCGCGCGCGATGATAGCTCACGATGTCGCGCATCAAACGGATGAATGCGAGATTCGTCGAGTTTCGGAACGCATCCCGCAGTTCAAGGATGCGTTTATCTTCCTCTGGTTCAAAGTTTTCGAAATGATGAATGCCGCCGCCGGTAAAGAAAGTTTCCCAGGGGCTCGCTGAATATTTGCGCTCCATGGCGCGATCGAGAAAGGCTTCCAGGGTGGGATTCTTTTCCTTCTGCAAGGTCTCTACAGCCCACTTGGTCAAGGGATCACGCGCTTCTTGAGCTTTCGCCTTCAAGCCATCGGCATCCAGCGCCGCAAGTTCTTTATGCAGCGCCGCGATGAGCTCAAGATAGTGTGTCAGCGTACGCAGTTTGGCCGTACTGCCGAGTTCGAGTTTGACGCTCTTATTGAAATCAAACGGGGCGGCAAGATTGTCCGCCTGTACGCGTACGAGGTTTCCTTCCGGGGTGGGCTCCACCAATAGAAAAGAATAGATTACTTTTTAGGATCGGCGTTCTCGAGAAGCCGCTCGCCGTTCAATCCCCGGGCTTTGATAACGTCCGGATTCGCCAAACTGTGAAGAAAATCGGTTATCGCTTTTTGCAGTGGAACATCGATGGTGCTTTGGACCTCCAAATGGAAACGATTCAGATCGTAAACATTGTTGGTACCTAGGGACTCCATCATGGTCGTGCGAATAGCGTTGGCTGCTTTGTTCTTGCCCGATGAGGGTTGAGGCGGCAGCGGTGCTGCGGGTATGAACTTGATCGGGGTCTCCTGCAAGGCCGCGGCGAAATCCTCATCGATGATTCCCGATCGCGCCATCAACCGGGTAAACTGGTCCACTTTTTCCTCTAGCGAAGCCCGCTCATCAACCAGGAAAACGGATGGCGCGCGCACTGAAATAAGCAATGCCAGGGCATGCTTGAAAGCACGCACTTTAGCGGGAGTCAGTCCCGGAGCCTTCAGCGCGCTAACAACGTCCGTCAGCTGCATTCCGAACCAAGCGAAAAGCCCTTCGCCCAGGCCGTGAATCTCGCCGTAGCTCGGCGCCGCCGCGAGAGGAACGGTATTGAAATAATCTACAATGATCCGTTCTCTCCACGCGCGAGTATTCCACCCTTCGCGGTACGCCTTAAGGCTTGCGCCGACAAGCTGGCGGTATTTTTCAACGGGTGATTCTGTGCGCCCATTGGGCGAATGACGAAACTTTTCCAATTGTACGGCGAGGTGCTCCCGCCCTGTATCGGCACTTCGATGTAAAGCTTGGAAGCGATATAGAACAAGGCGGCCTTGAATAAGCGGTCCCACTCGATGGCGGGATTCTGCCACGGGAAGCGGGGTGGTCGAGATCCCGGTTTTCGAGAAAAAGGAGTGTTTTCACCAGCAGAGGTGGAATGTCGTCCATCTTGGCGAACAAAAACTCCGATTGAGCATGGCGAAAAAGAGGGACACCGTTGGCGCCACGGATATCGAGACCGGTTTCAGGCGGTTCCATGTAAGGGGGCGAGATTCTCGCTTAATGAGCTGCACCATCTTCTCCGATTGGCGAGCTTGCTCCGCGACCTGATATCCCTGAGCTTCAAGGCGGGATTGAAAAGCGGGGAGCTTTGAATAGCCCCGACGGTCATCGAAGGGGGCAGACCGAGGAAAGGCGATTGCGGTACTCCGGCCCTTTGTCAATTCATATGAAAGTTGCTCATTGGTGCGAGTAAAGAACCACGATTGCAGGAGCGAGGTTTGAATCTCAATGAAAACGCAAGCAACCAAAAGCAATGCGCATAGAGTCAGACAAAGCCCAATTTTGAGTCGCTTCTTGTTGACAGAAGAAAAGAGACGGGAGGCGAATGAAGGCGCCTGCGTCAGTTCGGAAGAAACCGGTTTGCTGGCCATCGGGAATATCCGTATAACGATACCACAAACAGACATAATTTGCGCGTGGGCGCTAGTGGTGGTGAAACTAGCCTGAAACGGTCGCTGGTGTATATTGGACCTTGGTCCAATAAGGATCATTTCTGGCCTGATACGCTCCTTTGCAGGCGCCCCTGGGTCCGGCTCGACCCGAAGCTCCTTCATCGTCTCAAGGGATGGACGCTAAAAAGGGTTTTACTTTGCCGGTTTCTGGAGGCTCTTTTAGTGGCAAAACGTCAAGCGAGGGATTTATAATCCGACGGAGGAGGGTGGTCTTATGCTGGCGACACGCATTGTTCAAAAGGAAGGCACCTTTACTTTATCGCGTACAAAAGCCGCAGATCTATTAGATCGAGTCAGCTTCACTCAGCCGATACTATTTTGAGGGTGAGCAGATCGAAGCGGACGAGCCCGGCGACGACGAAGTTGCACGGTTTATTGCCGGCATCGAAAAAGCGAAAAATCGTTCCAGCGGATCCTCAATCGCAGAAAAATCCGCCAGATCGTTAACTTCTATGAGACGGCGGTGAGCCAACCCTTGGTTCCCGGTACGGTTCTTCTGTTTACCGATGAGACTTTGCGCTTTCGCCGCTCCGATGTCTCCGACAGCGTCGGCTTTTTAAGCGAACCGGACGGCAAGTTTCTCGTCATCGACGGCCAACACCGGTTGGCGGCGCTCCATTTCTTTCGCCAGAAGCATCCGGAGCTGGCTGAGCAAGTCGAGATTCCCTGCGTAGTCTTCGACGGCAAGAGCGCCGATTTTGCCACGGAGATGTTCGTCATCATCAACTCGACCCACACCCGGATCAACAAATCGCACTTGGTGGATCTTTACGAACGGGTGTCCTGGGAAACGCCGGAGAAAAAGTTCGCGGCGAAGGTCGTCAACTTGCTGTACGAGGAAAGCGACTCGCCGTTGCGCTATCGCATCAACCGGTTGGGTGGGCGGAGCCGGCAGGAGAAGTGGATTCTCCAATCGGAACTCTTCAACGAGATCCACAAAGTCGTGCAGGCAAACCGGAGATTCTTCGACGAACGCTTTCAGCTGCGCGCAGACCGCGCTTATCCCCTGATCCGGGATTATTTAAAGGCTGTGCGAGAGGTGATGAACTCCGTCTGGGGCGACAACGAAAGATATATGTTCACCCGGGACGTGACGCTTAAAGCGCTCTTGCGGGTGTTCGGCGATTTGGTGCGAAACCGTAAACTTGTCCAGGCCTGGGAGGAGAGCCGTGACCCCCGCGCGTTCATCGGCGCCATGCGGCCGTGGGCGGAATTGACCAGGGAGTTTCGCGCCGAAGGTTTTACGAGCGCTTCCCTGCCAAAGGGCAGGTGGAACGGGTCCGGCGCATTCACTTGCGTCTGAGTCAACACCTTAACTGACTTGTTTTTCCCTGTTTCAAAGAGCGGATCTGCTTAGCGATGGGTGTCAATATACAAAAGCCCGGCCGGGTTATCCCCGGGCCGGGCGTGCGCAAAATTAGCGGCTTTCGAATTTTAGTCTGCCAATACTCCCTGGTCTTGTCCCCCACCATGTTGGTAAATGATCCTCTTGCCGGTCTTTTCATCGATTTCACGTTGCGTTGACCGCCGGCCTTGGCCACATCTTCCGGGGTCGCCTTGTGGCTGTTGCCCAAGAGAATCATCGGCTCATCGTAAGGATTCGATCCTTCGTAATACTCGTGGGCCGGAATGCTTATAATCTGCCCGGCTGAGACCTCATGCGTTTCGTTGAGACCCTTCATGATTCCCCGACCCGTGAGCACGTAGTAGGTGCGGTCCGACGGATGATTGTGCATTCTCTGAACGTCGCCGGGAGGAAAGGTGAGAATCCAGGTCTCGAGATTCTCCCTCCTGAACAGATCCATGCGTCGCTGTCCTTCTTTCTGCCTTTGGCCATTTCAAAGACATCCAAGAGCTTCATAGTGACCTCCTTTTTATTAGGTTATGAGTTGCTTTGAACTTGAGCCGACCTTATTCCTGCGGGAGAGAGCTTGTCAAGGCGCGAGACGTACCCTTCCGCATTGATTCGTTAAAAAGCAAATCCACGGTCCGGATCGCATTTGTGTGTAAGCTGGAGGCGTAATATAGAGACGGTTGAGTATTGGTTTGGAGGGATCGGATATGAGCCTGGTTCAACTCAACATAATGTATGGCCACCTCGAGGGAACTGAAGGTAAGTTCGCGCGGGATCCTTCCGGTTATCTCTCCATCGAGGCTGGCATCTATCAGAAGCATGGGTTGGAAGTATCATGGAATCATGTTCAGGGTACGGAGGAGCGCTATCGCAGGCTTGAGGACGGCAGCGCACAGATCTCTCTAGTTGTGGGGAGAGCTTCTTTGCAGCACTTTCTGGATTCAAAACTACCAGGATTCTCGGCTGCGTGATGAATAGTTGCCCTTACTATCTTGTTGCCAGTCCAGCGATTCGACAGATCCGTGATCTCAAGGGAAAGACTATTGTCTGTCGAGAAGGCCCTTCTCGACAGACGCCGATAGCGGAGACTTTCCAGGCTCTGGCGCAACTAAGCTATTGGGCAAGATCTGATACTCCAATTGCCAAACAGCGATCAGGAGGCTTTCAATCTCCTGGTCAGCGGAAAAGTAAGTGCGGCGTTGCTGCCGCGGCCCTATGGTTTCTGGGCGGAAGAAAGAGGATTCAAAAGAATCACCGACTGGCCCGACGTCGTCGATGATCCACTGCCAATTTCGATCGAAACCACCGCGACCCTGCTGAGAGAGCGGGGAAAGGATTTTTCGACGTTTTTGCAAGCCCACCGCGAGGGCATCCGTGTTTATGAAAACTCATCGCGCTGAAACCATCCGATTGCTCGGCGAAAAATTTGGTCACTCACCGTCTTTGACGGCCAAGATATGGGATGACTATCTGGTCTGCATGGACGAGGGGCTGACGGTGGATTCTCAAGCAACTTGAGAGACTCCTAGCCCAGGTGGCTCCCGCCACGCCAGGGCGGCGCCCGACAGAGTGGCGTCAGAGTGGATCATGCCTGAGGGTCATTAAGGAGTTAGCCGCAGTGTGGTTGCAATGCTGCACGACAGACTCATGGCGACTACCCTTAGATAGCAGTTTCTTGCTATATCTCGACACGAAGGCACCGTGGTAATAGTGATAACAGAAGTAAACAGAGTCTAACGAGCGGAGGTGTTTTATGGCAGGTATAATTGATTCGGATACTCATATTGCAGAATCCGAGGCGATGTGGAGCATGATGGACAAAGACATGTACCACCGGCGGCCGGTGCTGACTAAAAGCGCCTGAAGATACGCTTTATGGTCCTCGCAACGCCTTCTGGCTCATCGACGGCGACATCTTTCCCAAGCCCAACGGCAAAGGTAGTTTTCGTCTCATCACCCGTCTGCGATCGAAGCTCGAATCTGCCCGCGGCGATATCGCCATCGGCTGCCGGGAAATGACCGACATTTCCGTCCGGCTCAACGACATGGACAGGCTTCAAGTCGATACCCAGGTCGTCTTTCCGACCTTATTTTTGATCTATATTACCGACGATGCCGCTTTAGACAGTCGCTATGCGCGCGCGCCTACAACCGTTTCATCTGCCCAGGCCTGCGCCAAGGGCGGCAGCCGCATGCGCTGGGTGGTGGTGCCGCCGCTGCATTCGGTGGAAGAATCGGTGAAAGAAATAAAATGGGGCAAGGACAACGGCGCCGTCGGGATTTTCTTTCGCGGCATCGAGGGCGAACGGACCCTGGACAATCCTTATTTCAATCCGATCTACCAAAGCCGCTACGTGAAGTGGACCTGCCGATCTTGATTCATACCGGTGCCGGCTGCCCGCTATTTCTCAAACTGTTCTGACGTCGAGACGCAACCACACGTTCGGCCACAGTCGAGTACAGCCGCTGTTCGCGTTTAGAGATCTGATCGCCAACAAGATTCCGGAGCAGTTTCCCAAGCTCAAGTTCGGTTTCATCGAAGCTTCCGCCGGCTGGGTGCCGTTTATGATGCACATTCTAAAGAGATTATTCCGCGAGAAGTGGAAATTTTCTTCGGATAAGGACATGTTCCGCGAATATCGGATTTTTGTCGCCTGCGAGGCGGACGAAGACGTCAAGCTACATTTCTGAGTATACCGGCGAGGATCACTTGCTCATCGGCTCGGACTATGGTCATCAAGATCCGTCCGAGGAGCGCCAGCTCGTGGCCGCCATGCGGGCGCGTGAAGATATTCCCCTCGCGCTCACGGATAAAATCTTCTTCGACAATCCGAAGCTCCTCTATCCTTTGAACTAAAGCACGCCAAGCACTACTCGCATCTGCTCCTCAGGTCCTGAACCCTCTCCCTCACTCGAGGGAGAGGGAAGTGGTGAGGGTGATTCGACAGGAGGATTGTCCATGGAAAGCTTAGTGAATCGGAGGGACTCGCTGTCGTGGTTGGTTCTATTATCGTTCATCGTGAATCTGTCCCTGCCGCTGCTTTCGCCGACCCTTTTCTGGCGCTCAATCCCTGCAGACCGTCAACATGGCGATTCCGGCGAGAAGCTTTCAGATGGTGATTTATCCCGTGTCGCGCAGCAGAAGGGTTACATGAAGGAAGAGGGCATCGATCAGAGAGTCATTTTCGTCGCACCGACGACGAGCATTCAGGCCATGCTCGGCGGCGATGTTCAGTTTACCGGCGCTGGCAGCGAGTGCGCTCGTGAGCATGGCGCGCGGCAATGCGCCGCTCAAGGTCGTTGTTGCCACCAACGATCGGGTTCTTCAATGGCTGGTCACGCGACCCGAGATCACCAGCCCCAAAGATCTTAAAGGCAAGAAGATCGCCGACCACCGGGGTGGCCGCCATCGCCACCTTTATGGTCAAGCAGGTTCTCACCAAACATGGGCCTGGACGCCAACAAGGACGTCATTTACCTCGATGTCGGGCAGGGCAATCAGCTTGCGGCGCTGTTGGGTGGAGGCTATCGATGCCGCGTGTTCTCAGTGTCGAACAACGCTATGCTGGCACTCGACAAGGGTATGCGCGAGATGTTTTTCATGGGCAACGAAGTGAAAAATTCCTGGGGCACACTTGGCGACGACGGACAAGCTGATCAAAGAGAACCCCAAGATGGTCGGCGGCTTTCGTCCGGGCGACGATCAAGGCGCTGCGCTATTTGCGCCACGGATAAGGAAGGCACCATTGCGGCGATGCTGAAGTTCTCCAACGTCTCGCGCCAGCAGGCGACCCGCGTTTACGACGACATCATCGGCACTTTTACCCAAAACGGTGCTCGTCGACGAGGAAACGCAGAGGAACGACCTCAACATCATCCGCCAGGTCACCAATACCAACGAAGCCGTTGCCTAACGCCAGGGCGTATGACTTCAGCTTCGCGCTGGAGGCCGACCAGCAGCTGAATCGAGTCGGGCTGGAAGCCCTGAACTAGCTTGCAGGCTTTCTGAATCAACTCAGTCTTCGCCAATTCCTCGACGAACTTCACTAACCCAGAGTGATCCAAATCACCGTTGCCCATTGACTTCATAGCCGTCATCATTTGAGCCACTTGGCTTGTGACCATCAGCGGCACGCCGTATTCAGAACCTGTCGATAGCGCGATCTTCATGTCTTTCTCATGCAGGCGGATGCGAAAGCCGGGCTTGAAGTTGCGGTCGAGCATTTTCTGACCGTGGGCTTCCAGAATTTTTGACTGGGCAAAACCGCCGAGGAGCGCCTGTCTCACTTTGGCGGGATCGACTCCGGCTTTGGCGGCCAGCACTAATGCTTCACTGACTAATGGCGATCGTCGTCCCTACCACCATCTGATTCGCGGCTTTGGTTACTTGCCCTGCGCCGGCATCGCCGACGTGAACGATGTTCTTGCCCAACGCCTGAAATATCGGCATGGCTCGTTCAACCGCGGTAGGTCTTGCCACCGATCATGATCGAAAGCGTCGCGCTGATCGCTCCTGTCTTCGCCGCCGCTCACCGGCGCGTCAATCATGTCGAGGCCCAGTTTTTGAGCTTCCCCGGCGAGCTTCCGTGCAACTACCGGCGATATGCTCGACATGTCGAGCAAGAGCATACCCGCCTTAGCACCCGCGAAAACACCGTTCTCACCAGCGTATACGAGTTCCACGTCCGGCGAGTCGGGAAGCATGGTGATAATGACTTCGCTTCGTCGCGGCAACTTCTTTGAGCTCGCGGCTGGTTGCGCGCCTTCCTTGCTCAACTCATCCACTGCCGCGCGGCTGCTGTTGTGCACCACAAGCGGATAACCCGCTTTCAAAAGATTTCGCGCCATGGGTTTGCCCATGATGCCAAGCCCGATAAAGCCGATGGTAGGATTTGCCATAGTTTTTCCCTTTCGGTTATTAATTGCGGATCGCGTTAATATTACTCTCCCGTTACAGCTCGCAGCAATACAAATTACCCGTTTGGCCACCATGTTGACAAGGAATTGCCGAGAGTGTTAACAGGCCCACAAAGTCAGAAGGCGGAGGTGCACCGTGCTTGGAAGCGTAGCGTAACAGGCGTTTGTTTGCCCACGATAGAGCGATTAAAATAACGCATATGGAATTCGAGCGGCGTTCTCTGCCTGAAAGAATTAGCGGGCTCTGGCAACTGGCGTTTAATCTCCGTTGGACTTGGCATCAGGAGGCCCGCGGGGTTTTTCGACGTCTCGACTACCCGCTCTGGCGACTGACGTCGCATAACCCGGTGCGCATGCTTCACTTGACAACGAAGCAACAGTTGAGGCAGGCGGCGCGGGATCCTGCTTTTGTCGCTCTATACGATGCTGCCATCGAGGGCCTTGGCCGCGCCCTAACCTCCAAGGAATCGTGGTGGGGCCGAACCTACCCGGGTTTGCCCAATCGTGCTATAGCCTACTTTTCTGCTGAATTTGCCTTGCACCAGTCGCTGACCCATTTATGCCGGCGGCCTTGGGGTCTTAGCCGGCGATCACTGTAAGGAAGCGAGCGATTTGGGGATTCCGCTCGTTGGGGTCGGTTTCATGTACCCGCAAGGGTACTTTCATCAGAAAATCAATTCAGAGGGGCAACAAGAGGAGGCATACGAATACCTAGAGTGGGAACACGCGCCGGTTGAGCAAGTGTTCACCAAAGACGGCAAGCCCTGTATTTTGTCCGTCGCACCAGGTGATCGAAACTTGCAGGTTTCGTTGTGGTGCGTCCGCCTAGGCCGCGTGAAGATTTACTTACTTGACACGTCCGTCAAGGAGAATGAGCCGGCGGATCGCGAGCTTTCAGCGCGACTTTACGGCGGCGATCGCGAAACAAGACTCAAGCAAAGAGATCATATTAGGCATCGGCGGTGTCCGGGCGCTTCGCGCGCTGGGGTACCGGCCAATGGTCTGGCATCTGAACGAGGGGCACACGGCGTTCGTAACGCTTGAGAGAATCCGCGAGCTGGTGGACCGAGGCGACAGCTTCGATGCGGCTCTTGAGAAAGTACGCCGGTCCACGATCTTTACAACGCACACTCCCGTGGCCGCTGGGCATGATATGTTCGATATTGATCTGGTCGAATCCTACCTGGCGGGGACCTGGGGGAACGCCGGGTCATATCGTGACGAGTTGTTGCGGCTTGGGTACTACGACAACGGCCTTGGGCCGATGTTCAACATGACGGCTTTGGCCATTCGCAGCACAAGCGCCACCAACGCTGTAAGTCAACTCCATGGAAGGGTCACCTTGGATATGTGGGCACAGCTGTGGCTAAGCGTGCCTGAACGCGAGAGGCTTCTGAAAACTGTGACGAATGGCGTTCATGTCCCCACCTGGATCGCGCCAGATATGGCCAGACTATTCGAACGCTATCTTGGGATAAACTGGAAGGACGAACATGATGCGGCAAGCTTCTGGGACGGCATTGCGCTGATCCCAGACGAAGAGCTGTGGGCTGTTCGTGAAGCGCTGCGAAACTACCTCATTGCGTTTATTCGAGAGCGCGCTCGCCAGTTGTGGACCCAAAAGCAAGTGACAGCTGCTCGGTCGTGGCGGCGGGTACGTTACTGGATCCAGCGGCGCTCACCATTGGATTCGCCCGGCGGTTTACCGACTACAAGCGTCCGGAGCTGATCTTTTATAACCCTGAGAGATTGGCACGCCTTCTGACGGCGTTCAGACGCCCCGTTCAAATCGTGTTTGCCGGCAAAGCCCACCCGCTGGATCAGCCTGGCAAACGTCACCTGGAGAATATTTTCAGTCGTGCGATCGATCCCCGCGTTTGGCGGTCGAATCGCCTTTGTGGAGGACTATGACCTTCATGTTGCCCACTTCTTAGTGCAAGGGTGCGACGTTTGGTTGAATACTCCGCGTAAGCCTTTTCGCGAAGCGAGCGGAACCAGCGGGATGAAAGCATCCATCAACGGCGCACTTCATCTGAGACACCGGGGACGGCTGGTGGGCAGAAGGCCACACGGGATCAAACGGATGGTTGATTGATGGAGGCGTTGCATTGGACGATCCGGCCGCTGTCGACGCAGCAGACGCGGAAGCGCTTTACAAGCTTCTTGAAGAGGAGGTCGTGCCAGCCTTTATGATCGCGATGTAAACAAAGTACCAGGACGTTGGCTTCAGTTGGTGAAGGGAAGCGATCCGCACGACCATGCCCGCTTTAGCGCGCGTCGTATGGTCAAGCAGTATGCAGAATGGATGTACGCGTCAGGATTTTCCGCGGACCCGACCCTATAGCACCGGCGAAACTATCTCCCAGGCGGTCAAGCGTAGGCCTGGTAAATTCCCTCAAACTTGCCCAACTTGATCCGCACCATGTACTGCGCGTTCTCGCGCACCACCCGCTCGTCGCGCGGTGTTTTGACCGCCAGGGCAATTCGCTCGGCGGATTGAGCGGTGTGCTCCTTGTCGGCGACCATGTGCACCGTGAAAACGTGAGCGCGTCGTCGTTTAGGCCGTAGTTTTTGCGTAGATAGGTATTGAACTCCTCGAGTACCGGCAAACCATAGCTTTCGCTCGTCAGCGCCGAGTGCGCGGCTCAGCGGGCCGCCGCCGATTAGCGTGTTGTAAATCGTGCGGGCGGAATGGATCTGGCACTCGAAGATCTGAGTTGCGTCGGCAAAGTCTTCTTCTTTGAGCCCGAGCGCGAGCCCGAACTTTTTGCCAGGTCGGGATGGGTTTGCTCCTCGTTGAACTGGTAGGTGTAATAGCTGAACAAGTCCTGGTCGTGAGCGTTTTTAACCATGCCGAGTGCGAACGATTTGAGAATTGCCTTTTATTGTGCAAATAATGCTGGATCGCCCATCCCTGCAGTCTCTTGATCGAAAGTTTTCCGTCGCGCAACTCGGAGAAATAGCGACTCTCCATGAGACGCTGTATGCCGGGTTGGACGATTTCTTTAATCACCGACTGAACGATTGCTTGCCGTCCATAAATTAGCTCCTTCGTCGCTCTAACGGTTTCGAGTCTCGTGTTCCGGGTCTCTCGAATTAACACTAGACGCGAGACGCGAAACCTGAGACATTTTAGTTGAATTCAGTTCGCGCACACCAGGGTCGACGCCGTCCTATTTTCCGGCCAAAACCTGATCGAGCAATGTATAGTCTGTGACTGCAGGTACATGAACCGGAGCAGGAATCTGCTTGAAGCTATAGGCTAAGTCGAAATAATCTTGGAGTTCCTTCAGGTTTACTTTGCCGTCAGGCGCGAGGGTCGAAAGCCACTGTTCAGTAGACGGGTTTCGGCGACTTTCCCATCCAGTTTCCATTTGTCTTTGACGTAGTTGATCATCCATCCCCTCCCGTTGGCTAAAGATCACCGGAATCGAGCATCACTCTTATGAACCGTTTTGATTCGGTTGGGGTCACTTTCGATTTTAAATTCATGAACCACGAGCCCGCTGGTGGGAAAAATTCACCGGCAGTTCATCTGCGGCGCCGATCTGTCTGAAGCCCTTTGCATCATGATCACATTGTGAGGACCCGAAAGCAGCGCGGCTGCGACAGCGCCCTGGCTGAGGCTCGTTACCGTATTAGACACACGATCCGGTCTGGGTAAATATGATTCTTTCAGGGTTGATCCCTTTGGTTTTGAGAAACACCTGAGCGACAAGATGCTGTAGGCTTCCGATCCTATCTACGGCGAACCTCTTGCCGGCAAGCTCTTCCGGTTTTTGTATGCGTGGGTTCCCGTCACGATGTAAAAAGGCGGTTTTTTCAGTGTGACGAGGACGCCTTTTAATGGTGCCCCCTGGCTCGCAGCGACCAACCCCGTCGGTACCCGGTTGAGCAGTCGATTTCGCCCGCGGATAGCGCGGCTATCGGCAGAGGACCCGCCATCTGAAATAAGCTCGACGTCGAGACCTTGTTTCTTAAAAGGCCGGCGTCGCGTGCCACGAAGACGTTCAGGAACGCAACGCTGAAAGCGGAGTAGGCCATTCGTATTTTTCTAGCCTCTTTGGAGCAAAGGATGGCACCCGTAAGTTGGAAAACAAGAAAGCAGAGGGCAAAGGTAACGAGGGAAGCGTTACGTGGGCAACAGTTGCGCGGATTTCGTGCAGATGTCGTTGCCACGGCCGCGACTTATAGGCCGCGCATCAAAATGTTGTCAACCAAAGTGTAGTAAAGAAGAAGCCGTAGGATTCGAGTTGGTCGGCAATGGGGCCGCCGTCTGTGGCGTTTTGAGGGAGGGCGAGAAGGGTGCGCAGCACTTCCCTCCCGGCGCCAGGCTGGCGGTTTTCCTGAGTCTGGCAGGACGGAAAGGTTATAGTCTGGGAATCAACAGCGTTGTTCCAGCTTGGAGACGATGGGTTTTACCCATGCCGTTCATTTTGAGAATTCGATCCACCGAGGCGCCGTAACGCTGGGCGATCTGGAACAAAGTTTCGCCGCGTTTGACCTGATGGCGGACCATCTGGGACGGTTGCTCCTGGGGCTGGCGCCGAGCGACTTCAATGACAGGCTGCATCGTCGAATCCACGGGCACCTTAACTCGGTAGCCGGCAGGAACGGATCGAGTCTGCGCGCTCAAGGCAGGATTCCATCCCAAAGAGCTGGTCTTGCGTCAAGCCTGTGCTTTTGGCAAGGGCAGCTAAGGACACGCTGTTTTTTAACTCGATCTCCTTAATCGCCACGGGTGAGTCAAGCTGCAGCTCAGGAAAGTATTGGTTGACATTCTTTCCGATTTCCACCGCCGCCAAGAACTCCGCGTAAAGTTCTTGGGGGCAAAGCCCCAATAGGGGTGATTGTATTGACCGATGAGTTCTACCAAGTTATCCGATTCGATTGCCGTGACCGCGCGGGTCATCCCGCCGGGTCCGAAGTTGTATGCGGTGATCGCCAGGGGCCAACTCCCTAAAGTGTCATAGGCTTGCTGGAGAAATAAGGCGGCGGCGCGGGTGGATTCGATGGGGTCCCTTCTTTCATCAATGGACCGGTCGACGCGCATATATTGTCTGCCCGTGGCCCTGCATGAATTGCCACATGCCTAAAGCGCCGGCATTGGATTGAGCGTTAATATCATACGAGGATTCCACGACAGGAAGATAAGTCAGCTCGACCGGCAGCCCGCGATCCCTGAAAATCTGTTGCATCTGTGCGATGTGTCGACCGGAGCGTTTCAGACCGGCAGCCGTGCGCTCTTTGATTCCCCTTTGAGCTTTAATCCGCTCGATATCGACGCCATTAACGGCCGCAATCCGTTGTCGCTCGCCGTTGATATAGTCATCGGTGCGGCTGTCCTCACCCACTTCTACGACTTCGTAGATCCTGCTCATGTCGAAGGGATCGAAGTAGACCAATTGCGATCTGGAATACTCGGTGAAGATTTTTTCCAGAACTCAACAGTGCTCTCTAACCCCGGGAGCAGGGGAACGGGTCTTCGGTGCCCGGTTTGATCTGCGCTTGTGTGTTTCCTGGCGCGAATGCCAAGCAAAAGACGGCAGAGTGACAGGAGCCATCGTGCAGTGTGTTTCATGGTCACCCTCATTCCGGAGCATTTATTCAGCAACTCGCATGCCACGAATCTATAAGCTGCAGATTGTAAATAATTTCGCCGTCAAAAACAACAAACCTAGCCGTTTAGGTGACAAATTCGACGCCAACGAGGGGTTTTAGAACCATGTATTTGACGGCAACCCCACCGACTCACTATAGTTCCGTCATTTCTTTGACCACACCACAACCAGGAGGCAACCTTTGGATCACTCATCTCTAGTATTGATGGCCGAAGCCGTTCTGCGGATCATTTTTTGGCTGGCGTTTTCTGATCAGTGGCCTCAGCAACGTCATCCGGCGCTGGCCGAATCCGGTGCAGACCGCGAGCATTCTGTTTCCCAAAGGGCGCCGTTTTCGGTTTCGTTGCGACTGTCTTCATGGTTGCCGGCGGTCTGGGCGTGGCGAGCGGGTTTCAGACTCAGATCTGTTCGGTCATGTTGATCATCTTTCTGCATTCCAACGTTCAGCTTGCACTTCTATTGGCTCAAAGTTTTACCGACTATGGTTCCGGTAGTCAAAAGCGCGATTGGCGACGGAAGGCGCGAGGACTACTTTCGCAGCTTTGATCGACAATCCTTTCACGCCCACGAGGTCGGGCTGCGCGACAATCTTGTTTTCTTAGCCGCGGCTCCTTTACTTCACGGTCCGGGGTTCAGGGGCTTGTGGCTTCGAGATAATCTAATAAGCGAATGGGTCGTGCGCCTCTTCTAAGGCTCTGCGGTAACGCGCTCACGTCGTCAAATACCACCTGCAAACCGACCCGGGTTGAGTAACCCTCGTGGGGTCGAGCTGGCGCTTGATCGCGCATCAGCGAAAGAGTCGGTGGAGCCGGTCCCCAGACATCGATACCTGGTTTTCAAATGGGTTGGCGCGGCAAGAATAATCGCATGACCCCGATGCGCTTGAGCTTCGGCAATCGGTTTCTGTGAACCACTGGGCTGCCAGGTCATTGACCTCCAAAGATATCCAGACGATTCCCATAGCGGCATCGCTGACTATCTCCGGGCAAAAGTCTGCGGTTGACCAGTTATGGACCGTTTGATGACCTCCGTCATCGATGCGCGCGGGCACGGTTACGCGATAAACCGAAGCCGGCCTGAAGCGGAAAGTCGGTTGCATCTTGTCCCAAAAATCGACGGTGATCATTTTCGTGCTAGAATCGCAGTGGCAGAGACCAATCGCGCTGAGCCAGTGCTGTTGCATCGCGGAGATGACGCCGCGACGGCTTTCTTCGGAACCCTCACAGCGGACGGCAACTTGCCAATCGCTCTGGGCAAGGGTCAGTTGCTTTGCTCGCTTGGGCGTTCAAAAGAAGAACCGCTGCTGATGGAAGCAGCTTTGAACGAGACAGATTCGTCCGCAAAGTTGCTGGACCCTTCGGTAACGTCCCGGAAGCAATTAATGTCGCTGCGGTCTCCGGGGTTGGAGCCATTCTCAGAGTAACTTCGGTAATAATTCCAAGCGTTCCCAGGGAACCGACAAACAGTTTGCACATATCGTAGCCGGCGACATTTTTGACCACCTTGCCGCCGGCTTTGATCGTCGCTCACCTGACGCGAGCACTATCTTCATGCCCGATGACTAGGTCGTGGACGCTGCCGTAATAACTTCGTCTTGGTCCGTTCACGTTCGTTGCTACCACCCCGCCAACGGTTGCGCGCGCGGGAGCCGGAGCGATCGAAAGGCAGGAAATTGATTGTAGCCGCGCGGGGACTTCTTGCAGGGAGCCGCCAGCCTATGTCCGCCTCTGAACAGGTTGCGGTTAGATTGGCCTGGATCATGTTCCACTAGTAGGTTTAGCCGCTCCAATCCGATGACGATATCGACTTGCCGGAGTCGGATTGCCGATTCTCATCGCTGTCCCGCCACCCCAGGTAGCATACGGTCGCGTTCGCCTCTGAACAGAGGCGCAATGCCGCGGCGACCTGTTCAGGAATTTACTGGAAAACATAGAAGCGCCGGCTCTCTTCCATCGACGGTATGGGCTGCAAAGCAAAGACAGGTCGCTGGTGACGGCATCAGCGCCAAGCGCGCCCTTCGAGCGATTGCGCCAGTCGATCGCTGCTAAACCGCATCTGACGACGAAGATTCGGCCGTGCGCTATAGGCGCGGTCGCAGGAGATCCATGAGGTGATAAACCTCACCTCAGGGTCCGTATTGTTGCGATCCGTACCGTAGTTGGAGCATGCAGCCCGGATTGGGTGCGATAACAGCTTCGGCTTGAGTTGCGGCCACGGATTGCATTTTCTCTTTGAGGAGATGCTGGGCGATCCCAGGATGGGTGATGTTGTAAATCCCGGCACTGCCGCAGCAGGCGATCCGAGCCGTCCATCTCCTTGAGTTGCAGTCCCGGAATCGATTTCAGCAAATTCCGCGGCTGGCTGCGCACGCGCTGGCCGTGGGCAAGATGACAGGGGTCTTGATAAGTAACAGTCATCTTTAGGGGGCGAGTTTACCCACGAGGCCGAGATGCGCCGAGAAATTGCGCGGCATCCTTGACGATGAGAGGCTGAATCGCTTCCGCCTTCTCCGCGTAAGATCGGATCGTCGCGCAGCGAGATGGCCAGTATTCTTTCATGGCCCGCGCCGCAGCCGGCGGCGTTGGCTACGACTGCATCGACGCCGGCGTCCAGGAAGGCATCGATGTTGCGTCGGCGCCATCTGTTTTGCCGCGATGCTTTCGCCGTTGTGAACGTTGAGCGCACACACAGCAGATCTGATTTCGGGGAAAGACAACGTCGCAGCCGTTGCGTCGCAGCACGCGCACGGTGGCTTCGTTCACGTCACCGAAGAGTCAGAGGCATCACGCAGCCGTTGAGCATGGCGACTTTGGCGCGCCGTTTGCCGATGGCGAGAAGAATGCTTCGCCGAAGGTTGAAAGAAACGGTGAGGAATGAGCGGCAGCATCGATCTCCATCCCACGCAACTTCTTCGGCAGTAGCGGGCGGATCAAACGCTTGCAGGCCGGTTCGTTGGTACAGCCGCAACAGCCCCGCCAACACTCTGAGACGGTTCGGATGAGGGAAGAGCTGAGTAAAAGCGAAGCTGAGCGCGTGCATCCGTGGCGATCCGGGCGGACCGAGTTGCTCGCGTGCCGTTTCCGCGATGTGGCCGTACTGCAACGACCCGATGGACACGCTGTCTCCGCGCAGGCGCGGCAAAGGAGGCAGAGATACAAGTGCTCTTAAAGCGGTTCGCTGAGTCTGATGCGACCATCGGCGGCGGCCTTCACCAGATGAATCCTGCCGCGGGGCGATTCGGAGTTCCAGGCGGAAGTGACCGCGGTACGTCGGACACTGATTCAAACACAGTCCGCAGTGCACACATTGATAGAGTTCGGGCAGGTCCAACGTCGCGATTCTTGGATGATCGCTGAGCTCTTCTTTGTGGTCAAGGTGATCCAATGGTAGTCATCTTCCAGTTCATCGAGTCTTAGATCCGGAGTCTCGTGTTCTGAACCCTAGACCCGAGACTCGAAGCCGTATTTTAAATCCACAACCCCGCCGGAATATTGGCTGGTTGCCGGCGCATCTCCCCGCAACTAACGGGTGTTGGGGAACAGTTTTGCTGGATTGAAGCGTCCGTCGGGATCGAAGGCTTTGCGAACGCGCGCCATCGCTTCTAGATCCGCTTCGTTGAACAAAAGTCCAATGTAGGCCTTTTCTCGAGGCCAACGCCGTGTTCGCCGGTGATGCTGCCGCCGGAGCTCGATGCAAGCGCGCGAGCGTAGCCGCTGCCGGCCTCGATGACGCGGTCCAGTTCGCCCGGTGTGCGCATATCGAAAAGGATATTCGGAGTGAAGGTTGCCATCGCCGGCATGAAAGACATTGGCGATCCTGCAGGTTAAATTGCTTACTGATTTCGGCGATGCGCCGCATGATCTCCGGTAGTCGTTGCTGCGCGGCACGACGCCGCGTCCTGAACGTAGTAGTTGGGCGCCGACAGCGCCCATGGCGCCGAAGGCGCCTTCTTGCGCCCTTCCAGCAGGAGTTGCCGCTCATTGTCGTCCTCGGCGACTTTGACCCTCTCGCGCGCCGGTTGCGCTGGCAGATTGCGCTGGACATGAGATTCACGGAGCGCTCGGTTTGCTCGCGCGGACACACTTCGACTTCTGACGAGAAGCACAGCCTCGGCGTCCGCTAGGAAACCCACCGGTCGCGCCGCGCTTCGACTGCTTTCGATGGTCGTACGGTCCATCATCTCCAGTGCCGCGCAGGAATGATTCCGGCTGCCGTGATATCGACTACGCGTCTCTGGTCGCGGCGCCCCATCCGGATCGAAAACGCCGCCAGCAACGTGCGCACGGACTCCCTTGTCTGCATCGAGTCTCAGCACGCTACCTTGGTCACGATCCCCATTCGTCCCCCTCTGAGCCGACAAAGACACCGCAGAGATCGTAGCCCGGCGTATCCGAACCTCACCGCCAAGCCAGCCGATTTGGCCGCCGTCCAAGACGACTTCGATACGCCAAGACATGGTTCGTCGTTACCCTGTAGGCGAGTGCGTGCGGCCGCCGCCGGAGTTGCTTGGCGACGTTGCCGCCGATGCGAGCAGAAGCGGCCTGGCTGCTGGGTCGGTGCGTAGAAGAAACCACCTCTTTGGAGACGGCTTTCGTCATATCGAGATTGAATTACACCGGGTTCGACGATGGCGAGGCGGTTTTGCAGGTCGATGCTTAGGATGCGATCCAGACGAGACACAACGATAGATCGATGCCGCCTTCGGCGTGGTAAACCGCGCCGCCGGCAAGCCCGGCGCCTGAGCCGCGTGGAACGATGGGGACGCCGGCGCGGCGCGCCGCCTTGACGACGGCCAGGCGACCTGTTCTGACGTCGGCTGGCGCGACGACGATCTCCGGCATGACCTGAAGATCGAGAACCGTCCTGCTCGTAGACGATGACATCTTCTCTTTCGAGCAGATACTTCCGCCGACGATGGTGCGCAGCTCGTCGATATGTGTCGCGGCTCATTGTAAAGAGCCTATCCGAGGTCAGGATGGGGTGTCAACCAGGTGTACTGACGATCAAATTCCTTTTCGAGCAAAGATGATTTTCGCCGATGATCGCGCGCAACTCATGTCTAATAGCGTCCTCTCATCCGAAAGAAGCCTATGCGAGGTCTAGACCGGGTGTCAAATAAGGTTTGACCTGAATCCATTAACTGTAATATAAGCTATGTCGCGATTTCTATATCAGTAGTTAAAAAGGAGGCGAATCATGACTGATGAAAAGAAAATCGGGCAGCACTCAAAGAGTTTCACGCCGGAACGTACTAAAAAGCTGCGGTGGCCGCGGGCGGCAGCGGCGATGCTCTCGGCTTCCGGGCATATCGTCAAGGCGCAGCAGGGGTCAGCGACGATGCGCTGGCAGAGCACCTGGCCGCAGCAAGGACATCTTTCACGAGTTCGCGCCTCGACTACGCCAAGAAGGTCAACGACATGACCGGGCGGCGACCTGCAAGATCGACGTGCTCGCCCGCCGGCGCGGTCGGTGCCGGCGTTTCAGACTGCTCGACGCCGTGTCACGCGGGCACCCTCGACGGCGGCCACGGCGTGCTGCGCCTACCGGTACGGCAAGCAGCAAGCGCCTGCGCGCTGTGGGGTCGAGTCCCGCTTACGGCATGGACGCCAACACGCTTCCTCGCCTGGCACAATACGGCGGCGGCAGGAGAGCTGCTCAAGCAAGCTCTCACAACCCGCTCGAGCGTCAACGTGGTCTCGCTTCCCGTACGGCCCGATGCCGACGCAGCCGCTCGGCTGGTACAAGAAGCCGGTGACCAAGATCGGCGACGACTTCAAGGGCATGAAGTTCCGCACCGTGGGCATCTCCGTCGACTGTGTTCAGGGCATGGGCGCGGCGGTGAACGCGCTGCCGGCGCGCGAGATCGTGCCGGCGATGGACCGTGGGCTGCTCGATGCGCGCGCGAGTTCAGCAACGCGTCCTCCGACCGCGCCGCTCGGCTTCCAGGACGTCTCCAAGGTCTGCATGCTGCAGAGTTATCACCAGAATGCCGAGCAGTTCGAGATCCTGTTCAACAAGACCAAGTTCGATGGGCTGCCGGAGAAGATGAGGGCGATCATCGATATGCCGTGGAGGCGGCGTCCCATAGCATGTCGGAAGGCGATCGACCGCCATTGCAAGACTACATCGAGCTGCAGACCAAAGACAAGGTGAGGTTCTTACTGACGCCGGATTCGGTGCTGCAGAAGGGTCGAGGTGTTCGACTAGGTCGAGGCGAAAAATCGGCCGTGAATCCCATTTTCAAAGAGGTCGCTGACTCGCAGCGCGCGTTTGCCGCGCGAGCGGTAAAGTATCGATACTAACGTTAGCCGGCGGATGGCCTTAACCACTATTTCCAAGATGGCCGCGAAGCCTGTGGCCCCGGCTGCCAAGAAGAGTTAACTCTCCATGACCTTTCCAGTAGCCAGCCGCCATTCGCCTTGTGGCGGATGGCTGGGTATTTGTGCCGCGACCTGGTGAGCCTGTCGAATCCGCCACGTAACTAACCAGCGCCAT